>Ga0256828_1001510_pt1 | contig 14402 bp, 11 predicted proteins | sample CV88metaG_FD_185993 | JGI IMG/M metagenome (GOLD analysis project Ga0256828, IMG submission 185993) | Hydrothermal vent microbial communities from East Pacific Rise, Pacific Ocean - CV88 | ecosystem: Environmental > Aquatic > Marine > Hydrothermal vents | place: Pacific Ocean: East Pacific Rise...
TAGATATGATACAAGATGAGATCAAACAGAGTTACAGCGGCAGATTTTTTATTGCCGATGATTTTGATGTCTATCTGCTTGGCAGGAACAGGGTCATTGAAAAACTGTAAACTGACTGTAATTTATCAGTATATCAATATCATTCTCTCTACTTGATTTTGATTGGAGTGTAGATATATGCATGATAATATTATGTAAAGAACAGATGACTGATATATAGTCCTGCGCCCATCATCCCAAGAGTGATCAGAAAAAACAATGTCAACTTCCAACCGATCGTTTTGCCGCCTATCCAATAAATGATCCCCAATTTAATCAGAGAATTTGTTATTGAAGCGATCACAATACCGTTTGCCGAAACCTGCAGAGAGAGTTTCTGGTCTGTGACCAGTTGTGTCAGTGAAAGGGTGATAGCATCTACATCAGTGATTCCCGAAAGTATGGAGATAATATAAACCCCTATATTTCCATAATGGTTCTGAACTATATTGATCGCACCATAGATAACACCGAACAGTATACCAAATTTAACAGCTTCACTGAGTTGAAGCGGGTTTTTTCCTATATCTGTTTTCTCCAGATCAAGTGTAGCGGTTTTTGAGTGTTTATAGAGGATATAAACAAAGATCAAACCACTTAAGCTGGCGGCAGTGTAAGGTAAAAGCAGTGTGAGTGCTACTTTTTGGTTAATAACAAATGCTTCAAAAAGTACTCTAACATACATGAGTGTACATGCCATAGCGATTCCTGCTGCAAAATTATTGAGATACGCTTTTTGTGTCGTATACATCTGTGAAAGAGAAATAGAGACTGCGGTAGAGGAGATAAAACCGCCAAAAAGACCTGTTAAAAGAACACCTCTTTTGTTTCCCAGAATTTTTATTGCTACATAGCCGATAAAGGAGATCGCTGCAATGATGATGGCCATGAGCCATGTCTTGTAGGGATTGAAAAGTTTGTACGGTCCTATCATTTCATCAGGCAATATGGGCAGGATCAAAAAGGTCATTGCCAAAAGCAGTATACTGGCATTAAAATCACTTGGAGTGATATTCTGTTCTATTCTTTGCAGACGCGGTTTGATCTCCAGAAGAATGATCATCAGCACACCGATAAAGATCGCATACTGCTCTAGACGCAGATAGACCATCACCCCAAGAAGATAGGTTATGATCGCTGCTATCTGGGAGGTCATGCCCATATTTTTGTATAGAGTGGTTTTGATATAGTATGAAAAACCTATAAGTCCGACTATGGAAAGTGCAATGATGATTATAATGACAGGTGCAGAAGCATATAGCCATCCGGAAAGAAAACCAAGTAATGAGATCAAGGCAAAGGTGCGTGAACCGGCAAAATAGGACTCTTTTTTATCTGTAGTATTGCTATAGATCATTGTCATGGTACGTTGCAAGCCTATCATAAATCCCAGTATAACAGAGATCAAAAGTGTTTTTATCAGTATATAGTCCAATTATGATCCTTCTTCTGTAGGATGTGGTTCTTTCGTTTCTTTTCCGTGCATAATCATCCATTCTATCATTTTATAGATCTCTGTGACAATAAAGATCGGTACGGCAACTTCAAAGATAAGCAGCCAGTCTTTCCATCCCAGAGGAACTGTATGGAGAGCATCCTGCAAGAACGGTACATAAACAGCTGCTACCTGTAAAGAGACTGTAGCTGTCCATGCGGCGATCAGCCAACCGTTACTGAATAGTCCCAATGTATAGATTGGCGCATACAGTGAACGGTAATTGAAAACATTCATTTTTTCCAAAATAATGATCGCTGCGAATGCGGCAGTCTGAGCCAGAGCTACTGCCTGAGTTTCAGGCAGTCCTGATACAAGATAATGATGGAATATCCAGAGTGTCGCCCCTCCGATATAACTGCCAAGCAAAAGGATCATAATAATCCCCCGTGTTTGTAAAAATGCCTCTTTATTCATGCGGGGAGGGCGTTGCATAGTCCCTTTTTCCACCTTTTCCATACCCAATGCCACAGCCGTCATTCCATCCGTCACAAGATTCATCCATAGTATTTGCACAGGCAGAAGGATCAACGGTCCACCCAGTAGTATATTAACAAAGATTGCTATAACTTCTCCAATATTCGAAGAGAGCAGGTAGGTAATAAACTTCTTAATATTGTCGAATTGTCTGCGTCCTTCCCGAACAGCATTGATAATAGAAGCAAAGTTGTCATCAAGCAGTATCATGTCGGCTGCACCTTTGGCAACATCTGTTCCTCTTAAGCCCATTGCAATACCGATATCGGCTTTTTTAAGTGCCGGTGCATCGTTAACCCCGTCACCTGTCATAGCTGTAACAGCACCACTTTCCTGAAGTACACTGACAATACGTATTTTATCAGCAGGAGTAGTTCTGGCAAAGAGTGTTCCCTCATCTATTGCTTTTTTCAATGCAGGATCATCCAACTTCTCAAGTTCACTGCCTGTTACAGCATATTGGACATCCAGCCCGACTTTTTTTGCAATCGCCATAGCAGTCAGAGGGGCATCACCGGTGATCATGACAACATTTATACCTGCAGTTTTTGCAGTTTGTATCGCATTAAAGACTTCAGGTCTTGGAGGATCGATGATACCGATTACTCCCAAGAGAACCAGGTCCTGTTCAACATTTTCGGCATTCAGCTTAATATCTTTGGGTAATACACGTTTTGCCAAAGCCAGAGTACGTAAACCGTTTCTTGCCAGTTCATTGTAGGCTTTTTCAAATGCTTTTTTGTGTTTCTGCTCAAGAAGTTGTACTTTTTCTCCGTCAAAGTAGTAATTTGAACGCTTAAGCAATACTTCGGGTGCCCCTTTGATGTAGGCAATACTCTTATTATTTTCCTGAACTATGACACTCATTCTTTTTCGTTGGGAGTTAAAAGAAAATTCTGTTGTGATCTTCTCATCTCCCGGAGCAAGCCAAGCTTTATAGGCTGCAACGATCAGTGATGCCTCAGTAGGTTCTCCGGTAATTTTCCATTCATCTTTTTCCTTACTCAGACCGGCATGGGTACAGATGAGCCCGGTTTTAAGTAGTTCAAGCAGATCTTTCCTCTCTTTATAGTTGATTTTCTTACCATTTTGTTCAAAATGCCCCTTAGGGTCATATCCGCTTCCTGTTACTTCAACTTCACCGCCAAAAAGCCATATTTTTTGTACGGTCATCTGGTTCTGTGTCAATGTACCGGTTTTGTCTGTACAGATGACATTGGCACTTCCCAGTGCTTCAGCTGCCTGCAAACGTCGAAGCAGGGCTTTTTGCCGTACCATGGCTTTGACACCCAAAGCAAGTGTGATGGTTACAACAGCCGGTAGACCTTCGGGTACCACTGCTACCGCCAAAGAAATGCCTGTTAAGAACATTTCAATCATATCTTTACCAAGCAAATATCCGATAATGGCAACAAAAGCTGCAATGCCGACAGAGAATATCCCGAGTTTTTTACCCAGAATAGCCAGTTTTTTCTGTAAAGGTGTCTGTGTACTGCCCACTTCAGTGGTCATTTTGGCGATCTTTCCGAATTCGGTCTGCATACCGGTGGCAACAACGATCCCTTTAGCATAGCCATTGACCACATTGGTACCCATCCATGCCATAGAGCTTCGTTGACCTAATGGACTTTTTGGGGGTACAGCTGTTGTATTTTTTGAAGAAGCAACGGACTCTCCTGTAAGTGCAGACTCATCTACTTTAAGATTCACTGCATCGATCAGTCGGATATCTGCCGGTATTTTGTCCCCGATCTCAAGAAAAACGATATCCCCGGGTACAAGTTCGGTTGAATCGATCTCCTTTTTTTCTCCATCCCTTAAAACCTTACAATACAAAGAAAGCATTTTTTGAAGTGCCTCTATGGCTTTTTCGGCTTTAAATTCCTGAATAAATCCGAGAATACCGTTCAGGATGACAATGATCATAATAGTGACAGCATCCCCCATCTCTCCTATGGCAAAAGATATCGCTGCAGCAATAAGAAGAATAATGATCAAAACATCGGTAAATTGTCTGAGCAGGATCCATTGCCACTTCTCTTTATGGAGTGAACGGATACGGTTTGGACCGTAGTCTGTCTGGCGTTGCACTATCTCTTTTACACTGAGCCCTTTCTGCGGGTCTGTACCCAACACTTTGAGCACATTTACTGCTTTTTGGGCATACCATGGTATTTGCTCTTTCAGAGGTTTTTCTATGGTCCTTTTCGCTGCTTCAGTCTGTGATGAAACTTTAAGCTCTTCTTTCCAGGCTGAAACCATCATTGAGAAAAGGAGAGGAACAACGATCGTGGAAACGGAGGAGGCAGCGACAAGTGCAGTAAAAAGTTGATCGTCTATGAGATTGGCATCGAGTAAAAGTTTTGCTACTATGATCTCTGTGGTAAGTCTGGCATTGAGACCGATACCGATGCTCCAGGCTTCTTTGCTGTTGAGTCGTCCTGAGGGAACCATCAGGAAGATACCGACTATTTTACCTATAAAAGCAGCCAGAAAAAGCAGGATCGCAAGTTCCGGTGCTTTGAACATGCCACTGAGATCGACACTCATTCCGATCCAAAGGAAAAAGATAATACCGAAAAAACCGTAGCTTACGGCACGTACTGCTTTGGTAGCCTGAATACCTGTCTTGCCCGATGCATTGAAGACCGGACGCATCAGCATACCTGCCACGATGGCACCCACTACCAGACCGAGATCCGTATGCTCTGCAAAGCCTCCAAATACAAAAAGTATGATGATAGTAAGAAGAATAAGGTTGGCAACCCGTATCTTTAACCAATGAGAAAGTGGAAGAAGGATCCATTTTCGAATTACCCAGGCAGCGGCAATAAAGATCATAACATTCATACCAAGATCCATGATCTCTTTGGAATCACTAACAGTCAGTCCGCTTTTATCACTGATCCACAAAGAGACGAAGGCGATGAGAAAAACTTCAATGACATCATCGAGTACACCTGCACCTACGATGTAATTCCCGATCTTTGTCTTGATAAGATCAAATTCATCAAGTATTGGAACGATCACTGCTTCAGCTGTAGGCATGCGTGTCAGACCTACCACAAAGGATATAATCCAGTCATATCCCAAATAGCGCATCACTCCCACTCCCATTGCGAAAGGTACGATTGTATTCAGGACAGTGGCAATTATTATGTCCCCACTTTGGGAACGCATCTCTTTCATATCAATCTGCAGACCGATAAAAAAGAGTAAAAAAAGTACACCGAGTTCAGCAAGAACGGTAAATATCTCATTAAAAGCACCATGAGAAAGCAGATCACCTATTGGGGTATAATGTGCTCCCATAGAAACAAAAAGTGCAGCCAGAATCCCCGGGATCTTCAGTCGTTCCAGAAAACCTGCCAACAGGTAGGTCAGTCCAAAAAGTAATGCCAATAAGAGTAGAAACTGACCAAACATTTGATCATTCATATTATCTCCCAAGAGTAGTTATATTCTGAATTATGATAGCACAAAGAGTGAAACAAGACAAGCTTAGTCTAACATTGTAAGAGTAAAATAGAAGAGAACAACATGACAATTCTTTATAACAAGGAGCCATTATGGCGACAGTAATTTCATATGGTGCAGCGGAAGTGGTGACTGGATCTTGTCACTTGTTAAGTATAGAAGGCGGACCACAGATCCTGATAGATTGCGGTATGTTTCAGGGGCAGGAAGAGGAGCGTAATACTGCTGCGTTTGATTTTGATCCTGCAACAGTGGATCACTTGCTTGTAACCCATGCACATCTTGATCATGTAGGTAGAATCCCCAAATTGGTCAAAGAGGGATTCAGGGGAACTATTTATGCCACAGCAGCAACGCGGGACCTGACAGAAGTTATTTTGCTTGACAGTGCCAAGATCATGAAAGAAGACTATCAAACAAGCTATAGAAAAGCGCAGAGACGGGGTAAAGAAGCCGATGTCAGAGATGCACTCTATACAGAGGAAGATGTAGAAGCTGCTTTTGATCTTACATGGCATTATCTTGAATATCATGAAACCATCAGTCTGCAAGAAGATATTGAAGTAACTTATTATAATGCAGGTCATATTTTAGGATCAGCTTTCATCAAGATCGTTTATCTTGAGAACAATACAGAACAGACCATTGTATTTTCAGGAGATATCGGTAACGACAATAATATAGTACTCCCTGATCTTGAAACATGCAGACATACAGATTATCTGTATGTTGAATCGACCTATGGAGACCGTAATCATCAGAGTGCAGAAGTGAGTACAACAGAGTTTAAACGTATTATTATTGATACACTGCATAACTGGGGTAATGTCCTGATCCCTTCTTTTGCCGTTGAGCGTACACAGGAGCTTCTTTGTATTCTTAAAGGGATGTACTATAAAAAAGAGTTACCTGATTGTAAGATATTTGTTGACAGTCCTATGGCAATACGGGCAACAGAAGTGTATAGGAATTATGCTGATCAACTAAGTCTGGAATGTCAACAGATCAAGGAAAGGGATGGTACGGTCTTTGATTTTGAAGATCTGATTTATACCTTGAATGTAGATGCCTCCAAATCGATCAATGAAGTAGATCATCGTGCTATTATCATTGCCGGCAGCGGGATGTGTACAGGAGGAAGGATATTGCATCATTTCAAAAACCGTTTATGGAATCGGAAAAACACTGTGATCTTTGTAGGATATCAGGCAGTAGATACTTTGGGGCGGCATATTGTAGATGGCGCACGATGGGTAAAAATATATGATGAAGATATTCTTATTAAAGCGAGTATCTATACGATCAACGGCTTCTCTGCCCATGCAGATCAGAACGGAATACTGAAATGGATATCACAGATAGAAGATCTTAATAAGATCTATCTTGTTCACGGAGAAGAAGATAAACAGGTGATATTGAGAAGTGTTCTTGAAAATGCTCTTCAGATACGAGCCCATATTGTTGAACCTGAAGAAGTGATTTATTTATAAAATACAAATAGGAGAAGCAAAATGAGTTCTTTTATTAAATGGTTTAAAGAATTAACGATCGAAGATGTTGATCTTGTAGGAGGAAAGAATGCCTCATTGGGAGAGATGTATCAAAATCTTACACAGGAGGGTGTACGTGTGCCCAACGGTTTTGCTGTTACTGCTGAAGCCTATCGCTATGTATTGCAAAGTAATAATGCATGGGAGAGACTGTATGAGCAGTTGGACGGTTTTATTCCTGAAGATGTTGCAGAACTTCAAAAAAGAGGAGAAAGATGCAGAGAGATCATTCATGATACAGTACTGCCGGATGATCTTAGAGAAGAGATAAAAAGAGGGTATGACGCACTTAAAGCCGAGTATGGAGAAGATGTCACTTTGGCTGTAAGAAGTTCTGCTACAGCAGAAGACTCTCCTGAAGCTTCTTTTGCCGGGCAGAATGATACCTATTTGAATATCGGTGATCTTGATGCACTTCTGGATGCCTATAAGCGCTGTCTGGCTTCCAATTTTACAGACAGATCCATACACTACAAATATGTAAACGGATTTGATTATCTGAAAGTTTATTTAAGTGTGGTCGTGATGAAAATGGTAAGAAGTGATATTGCCGCAAGCGGTGTGATGTTCTCTATCGATACAGAAACCGGGTTTAAAGATGTTGTGTTCATCAATGCTGCATACGGACTTGGAGAAACAGTAGTTCAAGGAAGTGTTGCTCCGGATAATTTTTATGTACATAAACCGACATATAAAAAAGGATACCGTTCGGTATTGAAGAGAAAATTGGGAGAGAAAGCAATACAGATGGTTTTTTCTGATGAGATCAACAAAGAGAATATTGCACAAGAATATACCAAAATAATCCAAACACCCAAAGATGCTCAAAAACAGTTTTGCATCAGTGATGAAGAAGTGATGATCCTGGCAGGATATGCTGTAAAAGTAGAGGATCACTATTCAAAAAAGATCGGACATCACAAACCTATGGATATGGAGTGGGCAAAGGATGGACTGGACGGACATCTCTATATGGTACAGGCACGTCCGGAGACAGTAGAATCGAGAAGAGAAGAGAATATTTTAGAGATGTATCTTCTTAAAGAACGGTCGAAAGTATTGACCAGTGGCCGTGCGGTGGGCACAAAAATAGGTACGGGAAAGGTACGCAAGATCACAGATGCCACGCAACTTGATCAGTTTCAAACAGGGGAAATCCTCGTGTCAGAGACGACCAGTCCGGATTGGGAACCTGTTATGAAAAAGGCTTCAGCGATCATCACAAATAGTGGAGGACGTACCTGTCATGCAGCTATTGTCTCAAGAGAGTTGGGTATCCCTGCTATCGTGGGAGCCAAAGATGCTTTTGAAGTCTTAAAAGACGGGCAGGAGGTTACGGTAAGTTGTGCAGAAGGAGAGACAGGATTTGTTTATGAAGGTATTTTGGATTTTGAGATCAAAAAGAGTGACCTTAGCACTGTTCCAAAGACCAGAACCAAGATCATGATGAATCTTGGAAACCCGGATCTGGCATTTTCTTTAGCTTCTTTACCTGTTGACGGTATTGGTCTGGCACGGATGGAGTTCATCATTAATACTTCTATTAAAGCGCACCCCATGGCACTTAAGCATCCTGAAAAAACAGATGCTTTAATACAGCAGTCTTTGGCAGAACTTACTCAGGCATATAAAGATAATGAAGATTTTTTCATTAAAACACTCTCTGAAGGGGTAGCAAGCATTGCTGCATCGGTCTATCCCAAGCCTTGTGTTGTCAGGATGAGTGATTTTAAAAGTAATGAATATGCTTCTTTGTTGGGAGGAAGCTATTTTGAACCCAAAGAAGCCAATCCCATGATAGGGTTTCGCGGTGCAGCACGCTATAGCCATCCAAAGTATGAAGAGGGATTTGCTTTGGAATGTGTCGCCATGAAACGTGTGAGAGAAGAGATGGGATTTGATAATGTGATCCTTATGATCCCTTTCTGCCGACGTGTCAAAGAAGCAGAAAAAGTACTTCAGACCATGGAAAAATATGGATTAAAAAGAGGACAGAAGGGTCTGCAGATCTATGTGATGTGTGAGATCCCGAACAATGTCATAGAGATAGATGCGTTCAGTCAATTGTTTGACGGATTCAGTATAGGTTCAAATGATCTTACCCAGCTTACTTTGGGCGTGGATCGTGATTCGGAGATTGTTGCTTTTGATTATGATGAACGTGATCCTGGGGTCATGAAAATGATAGAGATGGCTGTAGTAGGTGCAAAGCGCAATAAACGCCACAGCGGTATCTGCGGGCAGGGGCCGTCTGATTATCCCGAAATGGCACAGGCACTGGTAAAACTGGGGATAGACTCCATAAGTCTAAATCCAGACAGTGTATTAAAAACCATAGAGATGGTCAGTAAGTTAGAAGAGAACTAGATGCAGATCGCCTGCTTGGTCTTTTCCTGATTGAGTTTTTTAATGAGTTTAGTTGAAAGTTTGCCATAGCGATCTTCATCTAAAGAGAGTGTGCTTTGAATCTCTTTGACAGAGATTTCTTCTGCCCATGCTTTGAGAAGTTTTAATTCTTTTTTTGTAAGCTTTACTTTGAGTACCTCTAGAAGTTCATCTTCATCCTTGAGTGGATTGACCAGTTTTTTAATATGTTTTTCTATTTCTGTGCTTAATGTTGACAAAGTTTACTTCCTATTTTGTTAAATTCAATATTGTAAGGTATCCGATACCTGCCAGAAGTATCGTACCAAAAAGGTTAAGTGCCATATTGGCAAAAGCATTTGCATATTCTCCTGCTTCAAGCAGAAAGAAACTTTCAATGGCAAAAGTAGAGTAAGTGGTCAATGCTCCGAGTATACCTGTGATCATAAAAGTTTTCAGGTGTGGGGAGAGTGAAGCGTTGAGATGAAAATAGGCAAAAAGCATACCGATAATAAAACTTCCAAGCAGGTTGACCGTTAAAGTACCTAAAGGAAGGGCGTGTACAAAATATTTGTTTACAGTACCGTTAATAAGCAGTCTGAGGGTAGCACCTACAGCACCGCCGCTAGCGACTGCGATGATTGTTAGTATATTCATCATCTATTTCCTTTTGCATGATTTCATGTAGTCTTTCAAACCAGTCTTTATCCGCTTTTTTTACATCGATCGTAGGCAAGAACTTATAGTGAACGGTACCGCTGTGACCAGTTCTTTCATGCTCATTTAGTACCCACTTGCTGCCTGTAATGACGACGGGCTGTACCTTGAGTCCCAGCTTGTTTGCTATGATCTTTGTTCCCTGTTTGAAAGGAAGTAGTTTCTGATCTTTCGCTCTGGTCCCTTCAGGGAAAATAGCTACAGCCCTGTGGAGCTTCTCTTTTGACTCTTTCACATCTTTAACCAACTTGACAAGAGCAGCTTTATTCCCTCTGTTTAGTGAGATCATTTCTCCGTGACGTAGAAGATTTCCAAACCATAATGTATCAAACAGTTCCTTTTTAGCTACCCAACGAAGATGGTTGTTTTGTAAAGCTTCCATAGCAACAATATCGATGATACCTTGATGGTTCATCACATATATATCGGCATCCGGATCCATTTCACCAACCTGTACCGCTTTGCCTCCCATCATAAAGAGAGTGAGTCTGTTGATATAGTGGATGATAACCCCTTTCTTCTTCTTGAAAAGCATCATTGTCGGGATCATTAAGACAGCAGTATTCAATGAAATAACAGCTGCACCCCAGTAAAATCTAATTTTTGCAAAGATCTTCATTTTTGATCCATCCTATCATTCCTTTTTTATACTCTACCTTTTTAAATTCACCCCGTTCACCCAATAACATAGTTTCTGTTTTATTTTCAATCCTCGTACCTATAGTGCTGGTCTGGGTAGGGAGAATATAAAGGGGAGCACCTTGTTTTACACATATTTTTTTATGGGGGATATAAAATGTCATGAGGGTAATAAGTGATACTACACCCAAAACAAGATAGAAGAAATCTCGTTTCCATAAGAACATTATGATAAAAAAGAGTGCAAAGAAAATAAGTGTATAACGTTTCAGTCTTTCAAATGCATCTACTTTCGGATTAAGATCCGATTGTGTTGTAACTGAGGCATTCGGTAGCTCTACAGGGATCTTAAGTGTAATAAAACGTTTCTTTATCGTATTGAAATAGTCGAACGACAACTCTTTTTGTGTTCGGGGAAGTATGACATAAAATTCTGCAGTGACTTTGGCATTATCTCTTTTTATCTCTTCTACACCGCTTTCTTCAATAGTTTGCAAAGAGATATCCTCAAGGTTGGCTTCATAGGCTTCTATAGAGAGCGTGACCATATGGTTTTTGGTATCATAGTTCGAGACTTGATAGTTCTTTATCTTCATATTTGCAGCAAGTACGCTACAGAACGCTTTTGATCTCTTCTTGAAAGAAGCAAGGGGTATTATCTGCGGATCAAGAGATATGTCTACATTATCCGAGACGATAAAAAGTCTGGGAATACGCATATCAACTTTAGCTGCTTTAAAGTAGAAAGTATAAAAGGTATCATTTCCGTTTCTGACAGTAAGCGGGTTTTTAAAAAGGGGTTGTACAGAACTTGATTCATCAAATTGAAATTTAGGATGATCATTGCGTTCAGTTGTGTCTATGAGGGTGACTGGGAAAACCTGATGCTCATATACTTTTTTAGGCATATAGCTATACCTGTACTCATCCTGGGCGGTCAGTAGGGTGGTCATTGTAAAAAAGACTACCCATACTATCCAGAAAGAGACAGATTTCGGCATTAGGCTTCAAAACCTTTAAGCATACGGATACCGTCTTCACTCCCTAAAATAGCTTCAAGTGCACGTTCGGGGTGAGGCATAAGACCAAAGACATTTTTTGCTTCATTACATACTCCGGCAATGGAAGTAACCGAACCGTTGACAACGACAGGATTACCTTTTTCATCAGAATAGCGAAGCAGGATCTGACCATTGCTCTCAAGTTTTTTGAAGCCTTCATCATCAATATAATAGTTTCCGTCTGCATGGGCAATAGGGATATTAAGTACTTCACCTTTCGTACACTTGTTTAAGAATGCATTATCATTGTTGATGACACAAAGATTTTGGTGTTTAGAGATAAAGTGAAGGTTGTTGTTTCGTTTCAATGCACCGGGAAGCAGTCCTGCTTCTGTAAGGATCTGGAAACCATTACAGATACCAAGTACTTTCCCACCATTATCTGCATATGCTGTTACAGCTTTCATTACAGGAGAAAATCTAGCAATAGACCCTGAACGCAGGTAATCACCGTAAGAGAATCCGCCAGGTACGACAACAAGGTCGATCTCTTCAGGGAGTTTCTCATCTTCATGCCATACAAGTTCAGTTGTATGTCCTAACTTTTCAAATGCATACTGGGTATCAAACTCACAGTTTGTCCCCGGAAATCTTAATACTGCTACTTTCATTTTAGTTGATCTCTATTGTATAATCTTCAATCACTGTGTTGGCAAGAAGTGTTTCACACATCTCTTTTACTTCTGCTTCAGCCTTTGCTCTGTCATTGGTATCGAGTTGAAGGATGATCTGTTTACCGATGCGTACATCTTTTACCCCTTCAAAGCCAAGAGAATCAAGTGCATGGTGTGCTGCTTTCCCTTGTGGATCAAGTACACCTTCTTTTAAAAATACATTTACTACTGCTGTCATTATTTTCTACCCCCTAGAATTCTATTTAATACTTCTTCATAGGCCACTTTCAGTCCGCCTAAACCTTGTCTGAATCTGTCTTTATCCATTTTCTCACCACTCTCACTGTCCCAGAGTCTGAAATTGTCCGGACTAAGCTCATCGATAAGAATGATATTGCCATCTGTATCTCTGCCGAATTCAAGTTTAAAATCTACCAGTGTAAGGTTGCGCTGTGCATAGAAATCTTTAAGAAGATCATTGATCCTTCTGGCCATATAACGGATATAGTCCAGTTCAGAGGTATCATTCACCAATTCCAAAATAAGGCAGTGCTGATCGTTGAGTTTAGGATCACCGAGTTCATCATTTTTGTAGTCAAACTCTACAAGTGTAAAAGGAAGTACTTTTCCGTCTTCAATACCGAGATTTCTGCTTAAAGAGCCTGTAGCAATGTTTCTTACGATCACTTCTATCAAAATTACTTCAGCTTTTTTATGAAGCATATGATTATCATCAAGCATCTCTACAAAATGGGTAGGAATACCTTTTTTCTGAAGATACTTAAAAAGTTCTGTAGATATCTTGTTATTCAGAGCGCCTTTTCCTTCTTCGCTTGATTTTTTTTCACCGTTAAAAGCAGTCAGGTCATCTTTAAACTCTGAAATATAGAGTCCTTCATCTTCTGTAGACCAGATCTTTTTTGCTTTCCCCTCATAGACTAAAGTCTTTTTTTCTGCCATTATTTTCTTCCTTTGTTTGTGATGATCAGTGCTTTTAGAATATCAACACCGCTTTTGAGTTGAGTGTCTTTAAAAAGCTGTTTTTCTGTAATAATCGTATCATCTACTTTTGAATTATTGTTCTCTGTGGTGTTGTTCTCTGTTTTTACAGTGTTGTTCCCATCGATTTTTTGTAACTCTTTTTCTAAATGTTTTTTAAGGTCTCTCTCTTTAAGCAAGATTGGGTCTTCCTGTACTTCTATTTTGTTCAAATGTGCAACAATATCAGGTGTGACACCTACAGCCTGGATCGTTCTTCCGCTTGGAAGATAGTATCTTGCTACAGTCAGTTTTAGTGCTTCAGACTGACCGACCGGCATGACTATCTGTACAGAGCCTTTACCGAATGTATTTTCCCCTACGATAACTGATCGGTTGAAATCCTGGAGTGCTCCGGAGACGATCTCACTCGCACTTGCACTTCCGCCATTGACCAATGTAACGATCGGTGTATGTGTATCTGTATTCTCTTTTGTTGCTTTATATTCAACATTTTCAGAAGCTACACGACCTTTTTGACTGACGATAATACCTTTTTCAACAAAAAGATCAACAAGCCCGACCGCCTGATCAAGCAATCCGCCCGGATTATTTCTAAGATCAAGAAGAATACCTTTGGTCTTAGGGTGCTTCTTAAATGCCTCTTTTACCCCTTCAACCACTTTTTGGTCAAAAGAGGTAATATGCAGATAGAGTATCGTATCATCAATAGTCTTTGCATAAACAGACTGGATCTTAATAATATCTCTGGTGATCTTGATCTTAAGCGGTTTAGGCTCTTTTTTCCTGATGACCGTTAATGTGACATCTGTTTTAGGTTTTCCTCTCATCAACTTCACAGATTCATCGATGTTCATACCGATCGTTGCTTTGTCATTGATCTTTAAAATAATATCACCCGCTTTGATACCGGCTCTGAATGCAGGTGTACCGTCAAGCGGAGCGATAACAGTCAAGGCACCGTCTTTCA
>Ga0256828_1001511_pt1 | contig 14394 bp, 10 predicted proteins | sample CV88metaG_FD_185993 | JGI IMG/M metagenome (GOLD analysis project Ga0256828, IMG submission 185993) | Hydrothermal vent microbial communities from East Pacific Rise, Pacific Ocean - CV88 | ecosystem: Environmental > Aquatic > Marine > Hydrothermal vents | place: Pacific Ocean: East Pacific Rise...
AATGGTCATCAACCGACAGCTGTTTTCTAAGATGGCAACTTTTTTTACCATATCGCTTAAGCCACGGTCATAAGAGATAAGCCCAAACCCTTTAATTAGAAGCAGATGGGTTCTGTTCTCTTTAAAGAAATCACTAATCTCTTGTGGTGCTCTATTTTCCCAATCGTCAAAATTTTTAGGGTCATAGACAGGTATCTCTTTTAAAATGGTCTGTCCATAGTAATCTTGAGGCACAACCAAAGAGTGGTCTAGTGAATAAGCTGTGGTATAGGGGGGCATGGTATAAGAGATATATTTTGCACTGGGCAGATTGGCATAGATGGCTTGATGAATATGGGCATCGACAGAAGCATCTTTCCAGCGATAATCTTTTTTATCTTCACAGGTTAATTTTATGAATTGTTTCTCATTAACCTCATCTAAAATACTCTCTTTCCTATTGATAATAAAGGCACTTATATCAACTTTTGCTGAGATGGAACCATGAAAAACACCAAAATAGTTTTTGGAGAACATGGAATGGGATACTCTTTTTAACTCTTGAAGAAGGTGTCTATCCATAATAAACAAATACCCTTATTATATATTTTTGCTATTATATCATTATTATTTTTTATTAGACAAAGGTTAGAGATGAAGACACCTCATATTCCCGTATTATTAGCAGAGGTTTTAGATGGATTTTCTAAAATCAAAGAGGGCTATTTTGTAGATTGCACATTAGGTTATGCTGGTCACTCCGAAGCGATGTTGCAAAACTATCCACAGATTCAACATATTGGAATAGACAGAGATGACGAGGCATTGGCTTTCTCCAAAGAGCGATTAAGCCCTTTTTTGAATAGAAGTAGACTCTATAAGGGGACATTTGCAACAACCCTACCACTATTAACCCAAACACCAATAACAGGAGTTTTGGCAGATTTTGGTGTCTCTTCACTGCAACTCGATAAGATGGATAGAGGTTTCTCTTTTGAGAGTGAGACACTTGATATGCGTATGGATTCTACAGCTACACTCTCTGCCTATGAGGTAGTCAATCACTACACTCAAGAGAAGTTAGAGTATATCTTGAACCACTATGGAGAGGTTCGCTCTTATCGTAAAGTAGCATCAGCCATTGTTGAAGCACGTTCTAAAGCACCCATAACAAGTGGAAAAGCCTTGGCAGAAGTTATCTCTACGGTTATTCCTAGAGGTGGAAAGATACACCCTGCAACACTATCCTTTCAAGGTATTAGAATAGAGGTAAACAATGAGTTGGGAGAGATAGAAGGATTACTCGATGTCTTAGAAGAGAAGTTTAGAGCAGGAGAGTTAAATGGAACCATTGTTTCTCTGATTACCTTTCACTCTCTTGAAGACAGATTGGTTAAAAATCGATATAAAAAGTGGGCAACAGCCTGTATTTGCGATGCCCAAGCGATGAGGTGTAGCTGTGGTAAAAATCATCAATTAGGTAAGATGTTAAAGCGAAAACCGATAGTTGCTACAAAAAAAGAGTTAAAAGTTAACGCCCGTTCACGTTCAGCAAAACTTAGAACATTTATTTTTAAAGGCTAATCATGGAAGAGCGTGTAGAGAATGGTGTAACAGGAAGTATGTTGCTCATAACAATCTTAGCCACAGCATTGGTATTGCTTCTATTTATACCCAATATCTATTTGGATAATGAAATCTATTACGAAAGTCGAGAAATCGCCCGTTTAAAATCGCTAAAAATCACCTTTCAAGAGGAGCAGGTTTTAATTAAAAACCGATTAGAAGCGATTAATTACGAAGAGAACTTGGTTAGCCAAGATGTAAAGTAGTATATAGATGATTAGAAAGTTCCTAGAGTTCGCCATTGACCGACCAGTCTTAAACCATATTGTTTTGGTTTTTACGATTATTATGTCTATCTTTGCTTACAAGATGATTCCTAAAGAGATTTTTCCCCCCTCTCAGCTTGACCAAGTCTCTATTGTGGGTACATATGCAGGGGCAAGTGCTGATGTATTGGACAAGATGGCAGTCAAATCGATAGAGGATGAATTGAAAGGATTGCCAGAGATTGAGACAGTCTATAGTAGTATTCAAAATGGTCTTTTTTCTATTCAGGCAGATATTGTTCCCAATAGTGATAATCAGATGGTGTTGGGGGATGTTAAAGATATACTCTCTAATCTTAAACGCGATTTACCCAGTGATATGGATGAACCAATAGCCAAGATAACAGTACATGCTTTTCCTCTTTTGGTTGTTGCCATATCAGGAGAGAAGAGTTCAATAGAACAACTTTTAACTGTTGGACAGAAATTAAAAGAGAGATTGACTTTGATTCCCAACTTAAGTAATATTGATATTCGTGGGGAGTCTGATGAAGAGATTTTAATTCAGTTAAATCAGGATAAGATTGATGGGTATGGTATCTCTAAATCGGCACTCTATAGTGCCATCTCTTCACTCTCATCTATTTTTCCTGTAGGGACAATAAAAGAGAAAGGCAATCATCTCTATATCTCGACCATCAATGGAGAGAAGAGCAAAGATGCGTTAGAGAAAACACTGCTGAGCGTTGATGGAAAACGCCTCTATCTTGGAGATATTGCTACGGTAAAGTTGGGATTGGCAGAACCAAAACAGCTTTCTCATTATAATGGAAAATTAAATATTTCCCTTGATATTCAGAAGACAAAAGAGGGAAATGCCATTGCATTAAGCAAAGAGGTTCGAGCAACCCTAAAGGAATTTAGTCAAGAGTATAAAGATAAAGGAGTAGAGTTTGAGGTTTATACTGATACCTCTATTTGGGTAAAAAATCGGCTTAATTTGGTCTCATCAAATATTATTTTTGGTCTTATCTTGGTTATGTTGGCACTTTTTTTGACAGTTAATTACCGTATTGCTTTGGTGGTGGGAATAGGGATTCCTACAGCATTTATGATAACATTAATTGCAATAGATATGATGGGGTATAGTCTAAATATGTTAACTCTATTGGGTGCTTTAATTGCTTTGGGAATGTTGGTGGATGAAGCGATTGTGGTTGCAGAGAATATCTATCGTCATATTGAGATGGGAAAATCACCAAGAGAGGCTTCAATTGATGGTGCAGTCGAGATGTTTCCTGCTATTATTACAGCCACATTTACCACAATTTTTGCCTTTTTACCCATGCTTATTATGACGGGTCAGATGGGGATTTTTATTAAAGTTATTCCTGTTATGATTTCAATTTTACTTATCAGTTCTCTTTTTGAAGCTTTCTATTTTCTTCCTTTACACTCTAAAGAGTTCTACTCTGTAGGAAAAATAGAGAAGGAAGAGAAAAAGGAGAGCCGTTTTTGGAGTAGTTTAAAAGATTTTTATATACGCATTTTAAACGCTCTTTTACGCTTTAAAAAACTCTCTCTTCTCCTATTGGTCTCTTTGATTATGGTGGGTACTGTTGCTATGGCAAAAATTACAAAGATGGAGTTTATGCCTGAATTTGATGTGCAACAGGTTTATCTAAACGGTGTTGTTAATGTGAACAACAGATTAACAGATACAGAGAAGTATGTAACCATGATAGAGAAGGCTCTATTGAAATATCTTGATAAGAATGCTGTTGATTCAGTTACTTCGGTAATAGGTTTTAAGATGAATGCAGATAAGAGTATCGAGAGAGGGGATAACCTGTTTCATATCTTTATTAATCTGCATGAGAAAGCCCCTGAAAACTTTTTTGATACCTATATTAATCCTGTTTTCTCTTTGGAGTATGATGACTCAGATATGATACGAACGAAAAAAGCTCAAACGATTGCACAAGAGATTCAAGATGGGCTTTTAGAGAAGATGAGAAAGTTAGAAGTTAATGGAGAGAAGGTTTTTGAAGAGTTTAATATTTTTGCCCAACAGACAGGTATGGTGGGGCATGATATTGAGATAGGATTCTCAGACATTAATCCTGCAAAGATAGCTAAGGCGTTAAAGTTGGTAGAAGATAAGCTTTATGGTATTAAAGGGGTAGAAGATATAGGTACAGATGCAAAAGAGGGAGAGAAAGAGCTGAAATTACGGGTAAATGAGTATGGTCAGTCACTTGGTTTGAGTGAGGGGTATATTACAAAAACGCTACGTGGTTCGTTTTTTCAGGGTGAATATGCCAAGATGTTTAATGAAGAGGGGCTTTTACGGGTAAAAGTAGAAGATAAATTTAAAGATAATCGCTCTGCAATTGAAAACTTTAAATTGACAACGCCTAATGGCTCGGTGGTAGTTTTAAAAGAGGTTTGTGATTTTTATTATCAAAAATCTTTGGTACGTATATTCAAAGAGGATGCAATGCGTGTAAGCTCTGTCTATGCACGTGTTGATAAAAAAGTAACCCTCTCAGTAGATGTAATGGATGCGTTAAAGCCTACTATTCAAAGCTTAAGAGATATGGGGATTAAAGTAATTATAAAAGGTGAGCAAAAGGCAAATAGTCAAATGATGAAGGAGATGAGTCAAGCAGGGGTAATTGCTCTTTTTTTAATTTTTATTACACTGGTCTGGATGTTTAACTCTTTTTTGCAACCTTTGATTATACTGTCAATTATTCCACTCTCTTTGTTGGGTGTTTTGGTTGGTACAAAAGTGATGGGATTAAATTTGAGCATGACTGGAGCAATGGGAATTATTGGATTGGCAGGAGTTGTTGTCAATGATGGTTTGATTATGTTGGAGTTTGTAAGAAGAGCAAAAAATACTCAAGAGATTCTTACCTATGCTTCATGGCGTTTACGCCCTATTGTTTTAACCTCTGTAACCACTGTATTGGGGCTGTTTACTTTAATGTTTTTTGCTTCTGGACAGGCTTTAATTTTGCAACCAATGGCAGTGAGTTTGGGATTTGGTGTGGCTTGGGCTACAGTACTTAATTTATATTTTGTTCCTTTAATGTATGCTGTGATTTATAGAATTAAGCCTAAAAATTCAATTTAAAATGCTAAAATACTCAAAAAAATATCAAGGCTAAAGAATTGAAAAAAGCACTACTACTACTCAATATGGGTGGACCAAATAGCGTTGATGAGGTAGAGATGTTTTTGCGAAATATGTTTTCAGACAAGAACATTTTAACGATGGATAGGTATACAAGGGCATTGGTTCGAGAGATTATTATCTTTAATAGAATTGATGAGGTCAAAGAGAATTTTATTAAAAATTTAGGAGGGAAATCTCCTCTTCATGAATTGACAAATCGGTTAATAGAGAAGCTTAGAAAAAGGCTTGATATGCCTATTGCTCCTGCAATGCGTTATGTTCCCCCTTTTGCTACAGATGCATTGATAGAATTTCAAAAAGAGGGGATAGAGGAGTTGATTCTTTTTCCAATGTATCCCCAATACTCTACAACCACAACACGTTCATCTATAGAGGATATAGAGGAGCGTTGTGAAGCATTGAATTATCATCCTAAGATTACCATTATTGACCCTTATTATGATGATTATAATTACATTAAGATGTCGGTAGATAAGATTATGGATGCTCTGGGGGATAAGTGTAGTGAGGATTACGATTTATTACTCTCAGCACATGGATTGCCAATGAGTATTATCAAGGCTGGAGACCCTTATCAAAATCAAGTCGAAGGGAATGTCTCTGCAATTCGAATCTATCTGCATGAGCGTGGGATTAAATTTAATAATATTAAGCTGGTTTATCAATCTAAGGTAGGCTCTTCAGCTTGGCTAGAACCCAACTTGGTAGATGTGTTGCGTAACCCTTATCACAGAAAGGTGCTTATCTACCCATTGGCATTTACCATTGATAACTCAGAGACACTCTATGAACTGGATATTGAGCATCGAGAGATTGCAGAGAAGATAAAATATGATGATTATAGGGTAGCCGAGTGTTTTAATGATGATGACTCTTTTGTAGAGTTAATTATAGATAAGGTTACTCCACATCTATGAAAACGGTAGAGAAGGCTTTTGAGCATACTTATGAGATAAAAAAATCAAAATTTATTGCCCACCTTGTTCCAATTTCCCAATTTGATGGACTACAAGAGAGATTACGCCAAGAGCATCCTAAATCACGTCATGTGGTCTATGCATTGCGTTATTTGAATGAGTTTGAACAGATTGTAGAGAACTCATCGGATGATGGCGAACCCAAAGGCTCTTCTGCTCCTCCTGCATTAAATGTTTTGCGAGGAGAGGAGATGATAAATGTAGCAGTTTTGATTGTACGCTATTTTGGTGGTATAAAATTGGGAATAGGGGGGCTTGTTCGTGCTTATGGAACAGCTGTAAAAGAGGTTATTGCAAATTCTAATATTGTTATATATGAAAAAATGTTAACATACACTTTTCATTCTACTTACAGTCAAGTTCAACGTGTTGAATATCTTCTGAAAAAATTTGAAATAGTTGCTACAGAACGGAATTTTCTAGCAGATGGAGTTGATTGGAAAATAGAAGCAACAGAAGAGAAATTAAATCAATTTAAAGAGGAAATGTAGTGCATGATATTGTAAATGCAATTGTAGAGATAGTTGGGGAGTTGGGATATTTAGGAATATTTATTATGATGTTTTTAGAGAGTACATTTTTCCCTTTTCCAAGTGAAGTAGCGATGATTCCTGCTGGATATTTGGCATCAAAAGGAGAGATGAGTCTTCTGCTATCTATTGTTGTTGGAACGCTGGGTTCTCTACTTGGAGCGTTATTTAACTACTATTTAGCAAGAAAATATGGACGAAGAGGGGTATTGTCTTTTGGAAAGTATTTCTTTTTTAGCGAAGAGAAGTTGATAAAAATGGAGAAATTTTTTCTAAAGCATGGCTCTTTTTCAACATTTGTAAGTCGTTTAATCCCTGGTGTTCGGCAGTTGGTATCCCTTCCTGCTGGGCTTTCAAAGATGGATATAAAGAAATTTGCACTCTATACAACAGCTGGTGCAGGTCTTTGGGTAATTGTTTTAACACTCTTGGGTTACTTTATTGGTTCAAATGAGGCACTGCTTAATCAATATTTACACCAAATTGTGTTAATAACTTTAGGATTAATTGTTATTGGAACTATAGTTTATCTTTTTATGAATAAGAAAAGTAAATAAGATATACTTTTAGAGCAAGAAAAAGGAAAAGAATACTATGCAAGAATTTTTGAAAAAAGCAAAATCGTGTACGCAACAGTTGGCTACACTGGATGGAAAAACAAAAAACAGAATATTAAATCAGATGGCAAATGCCCTTGAAGAGAACTCTAAAATAGTGGTTATGGAGAATGCCAAAGATATGGCATTAGGAAAAGAACATCGTTTGGATTCTGCTCTTTTAGATAGACTATTACTTGATGATAAAAGGGTTATTGCGATTGCACAATCTTTGAGAGAGATTGCAGGGTTAAAAGAGCCAGTTGGTCGTGTTTTAGAGGGGTGGGTTAATGATGACAATCTACGAATCGAGAAGGTATCTGTACCTATTGGTGTGGTTGGTGTTATCTATGAGTCTCGTCCTAATGTTACATCAGATGTCGCTGGTTTATGTTTTAAAAGTGGAAATGTTGCCATTTTAAAAGGTGGAAAAGAGGCAGAACACTCCAATGCCATTATTGCAAAAATTTTACAAAAAGTTTTAGAGATAAATAATCTACCAAAAGAGATGATTTCTCTGCTTCCTGATAGTTCTAGAGAGGGTGTTGCACAGCTTATTAAAGAGGATAAGTATGTAGATTTAATTGTTCCTCGTGGTGGAGCAGGATTGATTCACTTTATCTCTCAAAACTCCTCTGTGCCTGTAGTGAAGCATGATAAAGGGCTATGCCATACCTATATTCATAGGGATGCGAGTCATGAGAAGGCAGTAAATATTGCAGTAAATGCAAAGTGTCAACGCCCTGGAGTCTGTAATGCAATGGAGACACTTCTGATTGACAAAGCAATAGCCAAAGCGATTTTACCGAAGCTCTATAAACATTTTGTGGATGCAGGCACCAAGTTAAGAGGGTGTCCTAAGACAAAACAGTTTATCTTTATTGAGACAGCAACTGAAGCACATTTTAATACAGAATATTTAGCAAATGAGTTGAATATTAAAGTGGTAGAGAGTGTTGATGAGGCGTTGCTCCATATTGCAAAATATGGTTCGGGTCACTCTGAGGCGATTATTACCGAAAACTATTCTGCTGCTGAAAAATTCTTAGATGCTGTTGATGCAGCATGTGTGTATGTTAATGCCAGTACCCGATTTACTGATGGTGGAGCATTTGGTTTTGGGGCAGAAGTTGGGATTTCAACCAATAAACTTCACGCCCGAGGGCCAATGGGAATTAATGAGCTGACGACCTATAAATTTAAAATTTATGGTAATGGTCAGGTTCGTTAATATTAATTAATATACCCTTTAGGTCGACCATGAAGATAATTTTGCTCTTGCTCTTTATCTCTTTATGGTTAACGGCTAAGAGTGTTGATGATTTAACTATTCCCATCATATTTAAAGGAAATACTCTAGTCTCTACTTCAGATTTAGAGCGACTGGTGGGTGCAAAACGTCCTTTGGCTTTGGCGATATGGAAAGAAGATATTGCAACAATTAATAGTATTCTAATCCCAAAGCTTGATGATATATTTAAGCTGTTTTATAAAAATGAGGGTTTTTATGAAGCAGAAATTTCACATTATTTAGATAGAGATGGGGTACATTTTCTTATTAAAGAGAATCGACCTATTATGATTCAAGAGATTACAATAGAGAGTGATGTGGAGATAGAAGATAAAGTCATACTCAAAGAGAAGCATCGCTTTAGAGCAAAAGAGTTTACTCAAACCAAAAAAAGTATTAGAAAACATCTTTTGTCTTTGGGGTACTGTACTCCAATTATCAATACAAAAGCTTATTTAAAATTAGAAGAGTATTCAGCTAATATCAAAATAGATGTAAATAAGAGTGACTTATGTTATTTTTCGGATATTACAATTGAAACCCCTTCTAAAACAATGAGTAATGATGTTGTTTTATCACGTCTTCTTTTTGAAAAAGGAGATGTTTTTAATGTTGACAAGATTAAAGAGAGTTATGAATCACTCTACTCTTTAGAAGCATTTGACCAGCTCTATTTGGATTATCGTTTAAATCTTTATAACCAGAGACCTGTTAAAATCTCATTTAAAGAGGTTGAGAAACATCGTTATACCCGTATTGGTATCGGTTATGCTACAGATTTAAAATTTCAACTGAAGTATTATTGGGAGTATAAAAACTTTCTAGGTAATGGTAAAAAGCTTATTTTTGATGCTCTACTCTCAACAAAACAGAAACGGATTGAAAATAGTTTTTTCTACCCTTATATTTTTTCAATTTTGGATTATCATCTAGATTTAGAGAACGCTCTGGGCTACTCTGAAGAGAGAGATATTCATGATTTTGATGAGAAAGTACTCTATAATAGGCTCTATTTCTCGCATAAAAGTAGCCGTTGGTACAACAGTATAGGATTGGGTATTGAGCGTAGAGATATATCAGATGACCAGAAGTTTTTTTTACTCTATCCTTTTATGAAAGTGGTATATGACAGAAGAGATTCTAAGTTAAATCCAACAAAAGGGGTCTATTTTTCTCATGAGATGGAGTATGGTTTACAATATTCACCCTCGAGTACATCCTATTTAAAATATTTAGAAGAGCTTCGAGGTATCTATACCGTTTGGGATGTAACTCTATCTGCTGTAGGAAGAGTTGGTTCTATTGAACTCTATAAAAATGAGATGCCTGAATCAAAAAAGTTTTTTGGAGGAGGTGCATTTTCAAATAGAGCTTATGGGTATGATAGAATTGGAATTACTGCTTCAGCAACAAAAGATTTAGAAGAGGCAGGATTCACATTGGCAAATCTCTCTTTAGAGGCAAATTTTCCTATCTATAAAGATTTTAAAGGTGCAGTTTTTAATGACAATACAATGATTTCTGATAATCAAGGGATTTGGGAATTTTCAAATCGAGTTATCTCTTCGATGGGAATAGGCTTTAGATACATGACCCCCATAGGGCCTTTTAAAATTGATATGGGGGTAAATATAGCTGATAGAACACAGAGTGCTGTGCATTTTCAGGTAGGACAATCTTTTTGATACGTCTCCTCTATTGGTTGGCAGTGATATTGGAGTTTTTACTGCTTTTAGCTGTTCTTCTTATCTTTATTGTAACCGATGCTCGAACCATAAAGGTTTTGGCAGACAATACACTTTTGAATTCAAAGTTTACTTATCAAAGTATCGAAGGAAATTTCTTTACAGGTTTAAATATTACAGCCCTCTCTTATCAGAATAGACCTCTTTTTGACTCTGCAACGCTTCATTGGAATCCTTTAACGCTTTTAAATAAAAAGATAACATTACAGGAGGTTGATGTCCGAGGGGTGGAGATGAAGAATGTTCTGCAAATGGTTGAAGCGTTTGAACGTGAGGAGAGCAATCACTCTTTGAGCCTTGATTTTTCTCTCTCTTTGAATCATCTTCATTTAGATGTTAATCCCTATGTTTTTGAGGGGATAAAATTTAGAGATTTTCTCTTTGAAGCAGATACACTTGAACTCTCTAAAATATTACTGGTTGACAGTAAAAAGATAGATTTGGTATTTAACTCTGATTTGGCTAATATTAAATTGAAAGGAGCCATTTCAAAGAGCAGACTTTTTGTAGATAGACTCTCTCTTTTAGAGATAGATTCCAAATCAATCACAACTTTGGTACAGCGTTTAAAGAGAAAGAAAAGGAGAAGCTCTTCTCATAAAGCTATATTATTAAAGTCAGAGCCTTTTATTAAAAAGATAGAGATAAAAAGATTGATTGCAACGCTCAAAGATGTTACTTATAACCCTCTACATATCTCTAAGACAAAACTTCTTATCTCTAATGCTTTGATTGACCCCTATAAAGGCTATGGTTATCAAGCAAAAAGTATTAAACTTATTGGGCATACTAATTTTGGAAAGTTAAACTATAAAGGGTATATTAAAGGTTCAACAGTTTATGCAAAAGGGAATATTTTACTTTTCAAAGAGCTATTTACTCGTTATCATCTGCCTTTGAACTATGAACATCTTAAAAAATTATCCAGCCACTTAAAGTTAAATCATGACGGTGTCTGGATAGATATACCTTATCACTCTAAAGAGCTTTTACGAGTGAATAGTGATTTCAATATAGATGTGATTGACTCTTTTCATAAGCTCCATTATGATTATAGTGATAATCAGTTTAGGGTTGAGAGTAGCTTAAAGGGTAAGATGCCTTATGCAGATATTTTTGATATTGAAAACACGCTTATTGTTGATACCAAAGAGGGTTTCAGATATAAGGGAAGTATTGATATTCCTAGAGTAAAAGGGTTACCCATAGAGATTATTACCCATCTAAAAGGAAGTTTTTATGGAGACAGCCGTGATTTTAAATTAAAATTTGATTCAATGTTGATGAAAGGTTCTTTGGACATAGAGAATTATGAACGAGCTATTTTATTATTAGATAGTAAAAAGAATAGAATTCAACTCCTTTCAAAATTTTTTCCTACTCTCTATCCAAAATTTAATGGTGAAAAGTTCTCTTTTTCTAGTGAAACTCTTTTGGATTTTAAAAACTTTAAAGAGTCTCATACCTATATAAATATCTCCTCTAGAATTTTAGATATTACTGCTCGAACTAAGTTGAGTAGACCTTTTATTGTTGATTATACCCTCTATATTCCTCCCAATAGTTTATTAAAGACTATTGATAAAAATATTAATCTTGATAGATTAAGACATCTACAGGGTAGATTTAAAGTTTTTAAGAGTAGGATTGAGATTAAAACATATAATCAATATCTTAACTTGAGTATGGAGCTTAATCGTCTAACAAATAGAATAAACAGAGGATTTTTATCGCTGGAAGGAGAGGAGCTACATCTCTTCTGGCTACCTCATAAAGGTTTGGGGTTAACTATTGACATCTCAGAGATTCAAACTTTTTTGCAAAAAATTCAAAAATATTATAGAATTGAACTCCCTAATATAAAAGGTCTGGTTGATATTAAGGTAGAAGCATATACTCAAGGTAGATTTACAATTTTTATTAAGAGTCCACATATTGAATATATAAATAAGAAATCAGTATTCAATATTTATGATATAGATATAAAGATAGAGGTGGATAAAGATAGAAATATTGTGATAAAGAGGTATGCCTTTAAGATAGATGATAATAAATATGAGAGCAGATTTTTTTCAAAAAGAGACTCCTATTTAAGGGTTGATTCTACTAAATTAATTATTAAAAAATTTTGGATTAATGATGAAATATCAGTTGATGGTCTATATGACTTCTCAAGAATGTTGGGAAATCTCTCTTTTTCAGCTGAACAGTTCTCTTTTAAAAATGGGGATTTTGATTTCTTATTAGATTTAGGATTAACATTAGAACTCTCTCCAGATAAGATTTCACTGCTAGGAGAGGTGGATATGTTTGGAAACAGTATCACTTATGAGGTCTTAGGTTCTGAAATTGTTGAAGATTCAGATATTATTATTGTTGAGGCTACACCTAAACCAGAGAAGTCTATTTTTGATAATTTCATTTTAGATTTAAAAATTAATAGTTATAAACCTTTAAAGTATCTATCAAAAGATAGTAATGTTGAGTTTTTTAATGATTTACTTGTTCTCAAGAAAATTGGTGGGGAGATTATGGTCACAGGTGTTACTAGCATCACTAAAGGCTATTATCAGTTAGAGGATAAGCGTTTTGAGTTAAAAAAGAGCCATATCTATTTTGCAGGAGACCCCAAAAGACCACTTTTAGATATAAAAGCTATCTATAAAAAAGATGCATATCTTATCTCTATTTTTATCTCTGGAAGTACGGAAGAACCTATTGTTAACTTTACTTCAGAACCTTATTTAACACAACAAGAGATACTCTCTTTGATTCTTTTTGATGGAACAGGTTCAACACATGGTGCAGAGGCATATACGCTCTTAGGTGGAACATTTGCAAAAGGGTTAATTAAAAGTTTAGGAATTAATGTTGACCATCTTCTATTGGGTACGGATAATGACGACAACTTCTCATTTGAGATAGGCAGAAGAATCTCTAAAGATGTAACAGTAATGTATCAACATGAAGATGGAAGAGATGGTGTCAAGGTGAGGATGGAGCATAATAAAAATTTTGAAACAGATATTATTATTCAACCACCAAAGAGTTCAAGTATTGAGTTCTTATATAAATACAGTGAGTAGTCACTACTCTCGTTGGCTTTTTAAATAGGTAAAAATTGCTAAAATCTCTTCATCTGTCATATAGTATATGGGCATAATTCTATGGCGTTTTCTTTTTCCATTTTCCCGATACTGATTTTTAAGACTTGCTGTTAGCTCTTTTAATGAGTAATTTGTAATATTACTACTTTTTAAAAGTTTAATATTTCTGTGTTTATCATAATATTTAGCAATCTTTTTTCCACCTTTTGCATCTTCTCCATGACATTTACTACACGATATGCCTCGGGGATTTTTATAAAGCATCTTTCCATATTCAAGAAGTGAAAGAAAACTTTCACGCTCCTCTTTAGATTGATTGCTCTCTTGATTGGCAATAAGATTACTGGTGATAAATATGAACAGATATATAAGGTATAGGCTTCTCAAAATAAGGTAATGTCCCTCTAATAAAGATTTTTTGATATAATACCAAAAAATTATACAAAAGTGAAAAAATGCAACTTATCGATGGAAAATCATTATCAAAAAAAGTTCAAAATTATGTTCAATCTGAAGTTGAAACTTTAAAAAAAGAGAAAGGGATTGTCCCTGGTTTGGCTGTGGTTATTGTTGGCGATGACCCTGCGAGTCATGCTTATGTGAGTATGAAAGAGAAAGCGTGTAAAAATGTTGGCTTCTATTCGATTGCTCATAAGATGCCTGATACCATTACACAAGATGAGATTATTAAGATTATTCAGATGATGAATAATAATCCACATATTGATGGTATTTTGGTACAGCTTCCTCTGCCTTCACATATTGACACCAATAAAATTTTAGAAGTGATTGAACCCAATAAAGATGTAGATGGTTTTCATGCTTACAATGTTGGTAGAATGGTTACCAATTTAGAGAGTTTTGTTGCCTGTACACCACTGGGTGTTATGAAGATGTTTGAAGAGTATAATATTGAGTTAGAGGGTAAAGATGTTGTTGTTGTTGGTGCAAGTAATATTGTAGGAAAACCGATGGCATCTCTGCTTTTAAATAAAAATGCAACTGTTACTGTTACGCATATCTATACAAAAGATTTGGCTTCACATACACGAAAAGCAGACATCGTAATTGTGGGTGTTGGGGTTCCTGCACTTATAAAAAAGGATATGGTAAAAGAGGGAGTAATTGTAAT
>Ga0256828_1001512_pt1 | contig 14393 bp, 16 predicted proteins | sample CV88metaG_FD_185993 | JGI IMG/M metagenome (GOLD analysis project Ga0256828, IMG submission 185993) | Hydrothermal vent microbial communities from East Pacific Rise, Pacific Ocean - CV88 | ecosystem: Environmental > Aquatic > Marine > Hydrothermal vents | place: Pacific Ocean: East Pacific Rise...
ATATGGACTTGAGATAGAGGATCTAAAAAACTTTCGTCAGCTAGATTCAAAAACTCCTGGACATCCGGAATATGGACACACAAAAGGTGTAGAGATAACAACAGGACCATTGGGGCAGGGTATTGCCAATGCGGTTGGTTTTTCTATGGCAAGTAAATTTATGGGTGCTCAGGTAAATAGTGAGACTGCAAAACTTATAGATCATAATGTTTATTGCCTTTGTGGTGATGGTGACTTGGAAGAGGGTATCAGCTACGAAGCATGTTCAATCGCAGGACACAATAAACTTGATAATCTGATTTTGATTTATGATTCAAACCGTATCACTATTGAGGGTAGTACAGATTTAAGTATAAGTGAAAATATCCGTGGCAGATTTGAGTCTCAAGGTTGGGATGTACTGGAGTGTGACGGACATGATTTTGATGAGATTGACAAAGCTATAACAACTGCAAAAGCAAATACAAAACCAACTATCATCATAGCAAATACAATCATAGCAAAAGGTGCGGGTAAGTTAGAGGGAAGTCACCACTCTCACGGAGCTCCACTTGGTGATGATGTAATAGCTCAGGCTAAAAAAGATGCAGGGTTTGATCCTGAGAAAAAATTCTTTGTGCCGGAGGATGTTATGGTAAGGTTTAGGTGTGCCATAGAGGAGGGTGACTTGCTTGAGAGAGAGTGGATACACTCACTCAAAACTGCACCTTTGATGGAGCAAAATGAAGCACTAAAAGCTCTACAAAATCCTGATTTTTCAAGAATTGAGTACCCAACATTTGAAAAAGCAGAAGCAACAAGAAGTACAAACGGTAAAGTTATGAATGCTATTGCCAAAGGTGTGCCGAGCTTTTTGGGAGGCAGTGCAGACCTCAGTCCTTCAAACAAAACAAACCTAAACGATATGGGAGTTTTTCCAAAAGGGAGAAATATCTACTTTGGTATCCGTGAACATGCCATGGCTTCTATTGTCAATGCTATGGCTCTTTATGGTCCACTTTTACCTTTTTCAGCAACATTTTTTGTATTTTCAGATTATCTAAAACCAGCAGCAAGAATTGCAGCTCTTGCAGGTATTCAACAATTCTTTATCTGGACACATGACAGTATCGGAGTGGGTGAAGATGGACCAACCCACCAACCTATAGAACACCTAAGCCAGTTCCGTTCACTTCCAAATTTTTATGTTTGGAGACCTGCTGATGGTGCTGAAAATGTAGAAGCATGGAAAAAGGCCCTTGAGATGAGAAACTCTCCGTCTGCTTTTGTTTGTTCAAGGCAAAACTTAGCAGTACTTCCACAGGCTGTAAGTGGTGAAGTAAGCAAAGGTGGTTACCTTGTAGCAAGTGATGAGGATGCAGTTATAACACTTATGGCCAGTGGTAGCGAAGTTGAATTGGCTCTAAAAGTAAAAGAGGCACTAAATGAAAAAGATGTACCTGCAAATGTTGTGAGTGTTCCTTGTTATGACCTTTTTATTGAGCAAGACAAATCTTATATATCCTCAATCATAAAAGAGGGTACAAAAACTGTGGCTATTGAAGCTGCAAGAGGGTTAGAATGGTATAAACTTGCAGATACTGTAATAGGTATGGATAGTTTTGGTGCATCAGCTCCAGCAGGGCAACTCTTTGAGAAATTTGGTTTTTGTGTAGATAGTATTTTAGAAAAAATTAAATAATTTTTATGTTATAATTGCACTATCAAAGTGTGGTGCTTTGTGTGTGTATCGAAATGTGTGGCATGAGATACCTTAAAATATGGCCTTGTAGCTCTTTTTTGAGCTACAAGGCTTTTTTTTGGTCTATACTTTTTCAGATGGTTGGGTTATGTGGGTTAGATATTTTGAGGATATTTCTATGCCACACATAGATTATCACACCGTAGGCTATCTGCTTATAGCAATAGTATATCTACTTTTTGCTATAAAGCAGTAGCCACAACCCAAGGGACTAACCAACCCTTGGGCTTCATCATAAGTATTTCATCCTTAGAAACTTTTAAAAACTCTGATTTTTTGGTAAATATTGACGAATTGGTCCATTTGTATGTTCATTTAAACCTCTCTTGTTAGTTTTGGGTGAGAGAAAAAGAGTGAAGTCTCTAAAAGAATACGAAAAGATTAAATAATTTTTATGTTATAATCACACTATCAAAGTGTGGTGCTTTGTGTGTGTAGGTCTAGTCATGTGGTACCTGCAAATAATTAGCCCCATCAACCTTTATGGTTGGTGGGGTTTTTTTTTGGTTTGATGGTTGGGTTATGTGGGTTAGATTATTTGTAGGAAAATCCACATGACATTTGATTTTCATACCGTAGGCTATCTGCTTATAGCAATAGTATATCTACTTTTTGCTATAAAGCAGTAGCCACAACCCAAGGGACTAACCAACCCTTGGGCTTCATTGTTTTTTTTAAAGCTCTTTTACTTTGTGATGACATTTTGTACAAGAAACAACTGTTTTTACACCTTGTGCATTTGTAGAGTCTTCTAGTACTTTTGCTTTCATGCTTATTTTGTGTCCTGCTAAATCCTCCAATGGGATTGTACTCTCTTTTGAGACTCTGTATAGTTTAGAACTGTTTTCATCTCTGATTGTGAAGTAACTTTGGGCATCTTTGTTGTGTTTTGTCAATACACCGCTGATTTTGATTCTGTTTGTTCCTCCACATCCAAAAAACAAACCAGATACAACAATGGCAAGTAGTATTTGTTTCATTTGCGAAACTCCTTTTTTGTAATATGTTTATAATTATACTATAAGTATTTTAATAATGTTATCCCTATAAAAATCACACCTAAAAAAACAACAGATGAGATAAAAACAAGTGCAGTTACAACTTTTGGTTTGCAGTCATAGAGTGAAGATATATTTACATTTGCTACGGCAAGAGGCATAAGCAACTCTATAAATACTATCCCTTTTGTCATTGGTTCCAGCGAGAGATTGTGCAGTACAAAAAATGCTATAACAGGTAAAATGATAAACTTAAAAGTCAAAACCCATGCTACAAGTTTTTTACTTATCTCTTTTAGTTTTGTGCCATACAGATATATACCAAACAAAAAAAGTTGCATAGTTATCGAAGCATAAGCACCCATCATAAGCATTTTCATAACTTCTGGCGATGGTTTGTAACCGTTTGTGCTTAGTGTTATGGCAATTAGTGCAGCCCAGAGTATAGGAAGTTTGATGATGTTTTTTAGAGAAGTTTTGATATCAAAACTCCCCCTTGAATAATAATAAACACCAAAACTGTAAACAATAAATATATTTACAAGATTTACAATCGTTGTATATGGTATGGACTCCTCTCCAAATATAGAGATATTGAGTGGTATTCCCAAATTTGATGTATTGCCTATCATAGCTGCAACCATCGCTATGGAATATTCTTTTTTATCTTTAAAAAGCCTAAATGCAAAAAATGATGATATAGCCATAGCTATAATTACCACTAAAAAATAAGCACTTGGTGCATAGATGAGTGAGATATCAACAGGTCTTATCAAAAGCCCCCAAAATGTTAAAAAGACTTGCAGAAAATAGACATTTATCAAGGTGATTGTTTTGTCATTTATCTGCTCTTTAAACACCATTTTGGCAATATAGCCAATAACAATAAAAACATATACACTTAAAATAGAAAATATAATTGAACTCATAGCAGAATTATAATATAATTTTTCATGCAAACGATACAAGATATACAAAAAGTTATAAAAGAAAATTTGGCTGTGATGGTGTATTTTTCTGCACCCACCTGTAATGTATGCCATGCACTAAAACCAAAACTCTATGATGCGATAGAGAAAAATTTTGATAATTTTGAGATAGTGAGTGTGGATGTGTCACTTTCTCAGGAACTCTCCGCACATTTCAGTGTATTTGCCATACCCACAGTGCTTGTTTTTTTGGATGGTAGAGAGTTTTTGAGAAAATCAAGACATATGAGTGTAGATGAAGTGATAAGGGAGATAAAACGACCTTATGAGATTATGACCTCGTAGATTGTGTATTATTAATTTTAATATGATAAAATCCAAATTTAAAGGAATTTGAGTATGAAACAATTTATAGAAAATGAGATGATGGTGCATGTTGCTTTGTGTACATCAAAAGATCCAAAAAATGTCTTGTTGATTGGCAAAGAGAATGATGCTTTGGAAAAAGAGATACAAAAACATACAGAGATAAGCTCAAAAAGTATAGAGTGTGAGCTTGATACTATAAGAGATGAAAAAGATAAAAGTTATGATGTTGTTATATGCAGACAAAGAGGTGATGAGGTTGTACTGGCTCATATTAACAGAGTTTTAAAAGATGATGGTCTGATGGTACTATCCCACCCGCCTCTGGATGAAGTAAAGATAAATAAGGCACTTATGCAGATTTTGGGTAATTATTTTAAAATTATTATGCCTTATAATCTTGGCAATTGTAAAACTGCACTTTTGGTATCAAAAGAGTATCATCCAACTGCCGACATTATTTTACAAAGAGCAGATATGCTCGATAATCTTGAGTACTACAACTGTGATGTGCATGTTGGTTCGTTTGCCATGGGTAACAATATAAGAAAAGAGTATTTGGGAATTATAAAAAACTAATGGCTTTTAAGTATGCGATTGCACTCACCGGTGGAATTGCAACAGGCAAGAGTACTGTTGCTTCACTTTTGGCACTAAATGGTATGAGGGTTATAGATGCAGACTCTATCTCCCATAAGATTTTGGATAATTCTTGTGGGTGGGTAGAGGATAATTTTGGACACAAATATGTCAAAAACAATAAAATAGACAGATCTGCTTTAGGCAGTTTGGTTTTTTCAAATCTCGATATCAAGAAAAAACTTGAGGATTTTTTACATCCAAAAATAAAAGAAGAGATAGAAAAACAAAGTGCAAAGCAAGATGGTTTTGGTTTTCCCTATCTTATAGATATACCACTTTTTTTTGAGAATAGAAACTACGATATAAAAGAGAGTGTTGTTGTTTATACACCAGCAGATATACAGCTTGAGAGATTTGTAAAAAGAAACGGATACTCAAAAGAGGAATCTCAAAAAAGGATAAACTCTCAGATGCCAATAGATGATAAAAAAGCAAAAGCCACTTGGGTGATAGACAATTCAAAAGATCTTAAACATCTCCAGCAAGAGGTGGAGAGTTTTGTTGAGACAATAAAAGAGAAATATAAAAGATGAGAGTAGTATGAAAGTATCTAAATACAGTGCAAACGGTAATGATTTTGTGATTTTTCACAGTGATGAAAAAAAAGACAGAACCAAACTGGCAAAAGAGATTTGCCATCGTCAAGATGGTGTTGGAGCTGATGGACTTATAGTTATAATCCCACATACCAAATATGATTTTGAGTGGCAGTTTTACAACTCTGATGGAAGTGAAGCAGATATGTGCGGAAACGGTAGTCGTGCAGCTGCCCATTATGCTTATATTCACAATCTTGCACCTGCAAAGATGAGTTTTTTGACAGGGGCTGGTGTAATAGATGCCGAGGTTGAAGAAGATATGGTGCAAAGTGAGCTTACACCACCAAAAATAATAGACAAAGAGATATTTTTTAATGGCAAAAAATGGTGGAAGATAGATACGGGAGTACCACATCTGGTAAGTTTTACAGATGATATTGAGAGGTTTGATATAGATGAAGCAAGGGAGCTTAGATATAAATACAATGCAAATGTAAATATCGCTTTTGTAGATGGTAGAAATCTCAGAGTAAGAACCTACGAAAGAGGTGTAGAAAATGAAACTTTGGCATGTGGTACAGGTATGGCAGCTTGTTTTTACAGAGCTTTAAAAGAGGGCAGAGTAAAAAATATGATTGAAGTATATCCAAGAAGTGGAGATACATTGTATCTGGGGATGAATGAAAAGACTATAATATTCAAAGGTAGAGTAAAAAAGACTTTTGAGACTGAGTGGGTTTTATAACCCAGCAGCCTCAACTATTTTAGCTTGAGTATCGGCTATTAGAGGTTCTACAATCTCATCAAACAGACCGCCACTCATAATCTCATTTAGTCTGTAAAGAGTTAGATTTATCCTATGGTCACTTATGCGGTTTTGTGGATAGTTGTATGTTCTAATCCTGCCACTTCTGTCACCTGTACCGACCTGAGCGGCTCTTTGTGCCGCATCTTCACTCTGTTTCTCTCTCATTTCAAGCTCAAAAAGTCTTGCTTTTAGTACTTTCATCGCTTTGTCTTTGTTTTTGTGTTGAGATTTTTGATCCTGATTTGTTACAACAATGCCAGAAGGCAGGTGTGTAATTCTAACAGCTGAGTCGGTTGTGTTTACACTTTGTCCTCCACAACCGCTACTTCTCATTACATCTATTTTAAGATCATTGTCGTTAATCTCTATCTCAACATCATCAACTTCGGGCATAACAGCAACTGTAATAGCTGAGGTATGTACACGACCTTGAGATTCTGTTGCGGGAACTCTCTGTACTCTGTGAGTTCCACCTTCATATTTCAACCTGCTGTAAACCTGTTCCCCTTTTATGAGGGCTATCATCTCTTTGTATCCACCAGCATCAGATGGTGAAGAACTCATAATCTCGATTTTCCACCCTTTTAGGTCTGCATACCTTGTATATGCACCAAAAAGATCTCCAACGAAAATTGCCGCTTCATCTCCACCAGTCCCGGCACGAAGCTCAACGATGATATTTCTATCGTCGTTCGGATCTTTTGGTAGTAAAAGCATCTTAATCTCTTCTTCTATGAGTGGTACTTTTGGTTCGAGTTCTTTGAGTTCCTCTTTTGCCATTTCGCCCATCTCTGCATCGCCAAGCATCTCTTTTGTATCTGAGATTTCAGCCAAGAGGTCTTTGTATTCTTTTGCTTTTTCTACTATTGGCAGGAGTGAAGATTGTTCTTTTGAGAGTTCTGTCATCTTTGAGATGTCAGAAGTGATATCAGGTGAGCTTAGTAAAGTACTAAGCTCATCATAGCGGTTGATAAACGGTGTAAGTTTATCTGCTAACATTTGTTGTTAGCCTTATATAGCATTTACAGCTTTGTGTAGTCTGCTTACTTTTCTTGCGGCTGTTTCTTTTTTAAGAACACCTTTGCTAACAAATTTGTGAATTTGTTGATTAGCTACTTTAAATGCAGCAGCTGCTTCTTCTTTGTTACCTGCATCTATTGCAGAACGAACATCTTTTACGATATTTTTAAGACGAGTTCTATAAAAACGATTTCGCTCTGTACGAACGATAGTTTGGCGAATTCTCTTAATTGATGACTTGTGATTTGCCATTAATGAGTCCTTCTCATAAAAATTTAGTGCGAAATAGTATCTTAAATATAATTAAAATTAAGTTAAAGAGTGGTAAAATGCCCCAAAATATGAAATTGAGAGAAAATATGAAGCTATTTGGTACAGATGGAGTAAGGGGAAAGGCTGGTAGTTTTTTGACTGCTGAGTTGGCAATGAGGGTTGCTATGGCTGCTGGGATATATTTTAAGGCACACTCAAAGACAAACAGAATACTTATAGGTAAAGATACAAGACGAAGTGGCTATATGATAGAAAATGCGATAGTCAGTGGTTTGACTGCCATAGGGTATGATGTGATAGAGATAGGTCCAATGCCTACTCCCGCAATAGCTTTTATTACTGAAAATATGAGATGTGATGCGGGGATTATGATAAGTGCTTCTCATAACTCTTTTGAAGATAACGGGATTAAGTTTTTTGATGCAGAGGGGAACAAACTCTCAAGTAAAATTGAAAAAGAGATAGAAAACATATATAAAAATGATGAGTTGATACAAAAAGCTCAAGCAACAGCAAAAAATATAGGCAAAGCAAAACGGATAGATGATGTTATTGGCAGATATATTGTCCAGTTAAAAAACTCTTTTCCTATGGATATGACACTTCAAGGTGTAAGAGTGGTGCTTGATACTGCAAACGGTGCCGCATATAAAGTTGGTCCGACAGTTTTAGAAGAGCTTGGAGCAGAAGTGATTGTGCTACATGACAAACCAGATGGATTTAATATAAACGAGGGGTGTGGTGCATTACATACCAAAGATTTGTGTCAGAGTGTTGTCAAATACAGAGCAGATTTAGGGATAGCACTTGATGGTGATGCGGACAGACTTGTGGTTGTAGATGAGATGGGTGAAGTGGTAGATGGTGATCAGCTTTTGGGTGCTTTATCATCATATATGCACCAAAACAATATGCTAAAAGGTGGTGGTGTAGTTGCTACAGTGATGAGCAATCAGGGGCTTGAGGACTTTTTGTCAAAACAAAATGTAAAACTTTTCAGAAGTGATGTTGGTGACAAAAATGTACTTGAGGTTATGCATAAAGAGGGTATAAATTTTGGTGGGGAGCAAAGTGGGCATGTAATTATTCATGATTTTGCAAAAACCGGTGACGGACTGGTATCTGCACTTCAGGTACTTGCTCTTTTGATAGCTACTTCCAAAAAAGCATCTGAAGTATTGAGACCGTTTGAGCTTTATCCTCAAAAACTTGTAAATATAAATGTGCAGATAAAAAAACCTCTAAACGAGATAGAGGGACTTGATAAAAAACTAAAAGAGCTTGATGATATGGGGATAAGACACCTTATTAGATATTCTGGCACAGAGAACAAACTCAGAGTGTTGTTTGAATGCCAAGAGGATGACAAGATAGATAGTGCTATGAGCGATATTGTCAAATTTTTTCAAAAAGCACTCAATGCCTAGTCAGATTAAATTTAGTATCATATTGTTTTTCTCTTTAGCGGGAATATTTATAATTGACCAAAATATAAAATCACTTTTTGTCGGTGGCTTTAGATACTATACAGACTGTATAGATCTTATTTTGGTTTACAACAAAGGGGTGGCATTTTCCATGTTTGCCTTTTTGCAGGAGTGGTTGAAATATATTCAGCTTATATTGGTCGTTGGTGTGTTTGTGTATATTTTTATGCAAAAAAAACTATGCTATGCCATCCCCGCTGGTTTTATGATAGGCGGTGCTTTGTCAAACATATACGACAGATTTGTTTATGGCGGTGTTGTAGATATGGTTTATTGGCATTGTGGGTTTGATTTTGCCGTATTTAATTTTGCAGATGTAATGATAGATATATCTGTGGCACTGTTTTTGATTTTAAATCTAAAACCAACTTTGTGCAAAAGCTAATTAAAAGCACATTTTTGATATTATTGCCAAAAATAATAGTTTTGAAACTATAAAACAACTTAATTAAAGGAAATTGATGGATATCAAATCAAACAAAATTGATGGTGCTAATGCTGAGATAAAAGCTACTATCACGACGGAAGAAGTAAATAAAAACATAGATGAGATTGCTAAAAATTTGGCAAAAACTGCTAATGTTCAGGGTTTTAGAAAAGGTAAAGTACCAGTAGCAATTATCAAAAAACAATATGGTAACAAACTTGTTGAAGATGCAGAAGCTCAAGCACTTCGTGATGTTTTGAGCAAAGGTTTGGATGAGCTTGGTATAGCTAATGAATCTTTGATAGGTGAGCCTAGTATCACTCAGTTTGACAAATCTGATGAGAAGATAGAAGTAACTGTAAAAGTAGCTATGAGACCAGAGATAGATATGGGTGATTATGCAAATATGGTTGAAGAGTTTGACAAACCTGTTGTAGAAGACAAAGAGGTTGAAGAGAGACTAAAAGAATTAGCTCAACAATATGCACCGTTGACAGATATAAAAAGAAACCGTAAAATGAAAGAGGGTGATACAGCTGTTATAGATTTTGAAGGTTTCATAGATGGTGAAGCATTTGACGGTGGTAAGGGTGAGAATTTTGAACTGCTTTTGGGTTCAGGTCAGTTTATTCCCGGCTTTGAAGATCAGCTAATAGGTGTAAAAAGAGATGAAGAAGTGGAAGTAAAAGTAACTTTCCCTGAAGAATATCAAGCAAAAAACCTTGCAGGTAAAGAAGCACTTTTTAAAGTAAAAGTAAATGGCATAAAAGTAAAAGAGGAAGTTGAACTTGATGATGAGTTTGCAAAAAAACTTCTTCCAAACCAAGAAGATGCTACTATGGAAAAACTAAAAGAGCAGATCAAAACACAGATTGAAAACGAAAAACTTGCAAAACTTTACAACGAAGATAAAAAACCTGCTTTGCTTGAGAAATTTGTAGAAAATTTCAAATTTGATCTACCTGAATTTGTAGTAGAGCAAGAGATTGACATGGCACTAAACAAAAAGGCATCTTCTATGAGTGAAGATGAGATAAAAGAACTTCGCGAAAATGCAGATAAACTAAAAGAGCTTCGTGAAACTTTCAGAGATGATGCACAAAGAAGTGTAAAAGCTACATTTATCATAGATTCTTTGGCACTTGCTGAGGGTGTAAAAGTAGAAGAAAACGAAATTATGCAAACTATATATTTTGAAGCTATGCAGATGGGACAGGATCCAAAAGCTGCATATGACCATTATAAAGATGCAGGATACTTACCTGCAATTCAGATGTCAATGGTAGAGGACAAAGTACTTAGAAAACTTCTTGATGCAAAAATAAAAGAGGCATAATATGAGCTATATCCCATATGTAGTTGAAAAAACGGGCAGAGGGGAGAGATCTTACGATATTTACTCTCGCCTTTTAAAAGATAGAATTGTTATGCTCAGCGGAGAGGTAAACGATGCTGTTGCTTCTAGTATTGTTGCACAGTTTTTATTTCTTGAAGCTGAGGATCCTCAAAAAGATATCTATTTTTATATCAACTCACCGGGTGGGGTGGTGACTGCAGGGATGGCTATATATGATACTATGAACTATATCCGCCCAAATGTAGTGACTATATGTATAGGACAGGCAGCCTCTATGGGTGCTTTTTTGCTAAGTAGCGGTGAGAGTGGCAAAAGATATGCTTTGCCACATGCAAGGATAATGATACATCAACCACTTGGCGGTGCTCAGGGACAGGCAACAGATATTGCTATTCAGGCTGAAGAGATTTTGAGAATGAAATCTGAATTAAACTCTATTTTGGCAAAAAATACAAATCAAGATATCAAAACCATAGAAAAAGATACAGACCGTGATAATTTTATGAGTGCAGCAGAAGCTCAAGAATACGGCATGATAGATGAGGTTTTGATAAAAAGTGACAAAGAGTAAGGATATAAAAGATGTCAGGAACTTTAAGAACTAGAAACCGAAGAGATATACACAGTATGACACCACCTTCAAAAGATGCGACTGCTCAGACAGTGGCATCTCCTATGCTTGGTCTTGATGAACCTGCAAGTGATTTGGAGATATACTCAAAAGAGGTTTTGAATGTACTTATATCAGATAACCTGCCACCGACTCCAAACAATTTTTCACTATATTTTGACAGACTTTTGGAAGATAAAAGTGAAGCACTTCGTAAACAGATATTGTCTATACTTGAATTGGAAGAGAATAAAGATGAAGAGATAACCATAATACTTGAGAAAAATCTCAAGCAGGGCTTCTCATCTGTTAAAAATATATTAAATCTTACAGCAAATCTGTATAAAAATCTAAATCTGATGACTAAAATTCTTGACAAAAGAAAGAGTGAACTGAGCGAGATAACAGACTCGGAGACAACCCTTAGCATTATCGGTGCATTGGATGGAGATATAAACAAACTAAACACCATCTTGAAAAAACAAAATTCTCAGATGAAAACTTTATATGATGACACGGCAACAATTGTAAAAAATGTTGAAAACGAGACAATATTTGACAATAAATTTGGTGTGTATAATAAAAGATATCTCATGAGTAAGATTGAACAAGAGATGGGACTGATGCATGAGTTTAATCACAAAAGCTCATTGATTATGATAGAGTTGTCCCGCGAATTGATATCGAGTATAGAAAATGAAAAAGCTATAATTCTTATGACTAGAACAATAGCAAGACTTTTGTTGAAAACATCAAGAAGAAGTGATGTTGTTTCATACTATGGCAATGGTCAGTTTGCGATGCTATTGAGACATACAGATATTCAGAGTGCAAAAAAAGCAAGTGAAAGGTTGTGTGATTTGGTCGCAAACTCCAACTTCTTTTTGGCAGACAGAGAGATAAAGCTAAAAATATCTATAGGTATTACAGATATAGATATAAATAACACAGTAGAAGAGACCATAGTAAATGCTATGGACGGCATAGAAAAAGCATACAGTAGAAAAAATGTTGATTATGCAGTCTCTCTAAAAAGTAGCAGATCTACGGAGAAAAAGTGATATATGAAATTGACAATTGTAGAATATCCAGATAAAAAATTAAGAGAAAAATCTAAAAAAGTTGAAAAATTTGATAAAGATCTGCACAATCTTTTGGATGCTATGTATGATATTATGATTAGCTCCAACGGTATTGGACTGGCTGCTATACAGGTTGCTCACCCCAAGGAAGTGTTGATCATAAATCTACCAGATGAAGATGATGAACAGACAAAAGAGAATCTCTTAGAGATAATTAACCCTGTAATTACCTATAAAAATGGTGAAACGACATATCAAGAGGGGTGTTTGAGTGTACCGGGTTTTTATGAAGATATAAAGCGTTATGATGAGATAAATATAAGCTACCAAGATAGGGATGGAAATACCAAAACATTATCTGCCGATGGTCTTTTGAGTATAGCTATCCAGCATGAGATAGATCATCTTCAAGGTGTGCTTTTTATAGATAAACTATCTTATTCTCGCAGAAAAAAATTTGAAAAAGAGTATAAAAAAGCTAAAAAGAAGAAAAAATCATAAACCAACATCTGCTATTGTAAGACAAAATACAACCTCTTTTTTCTGCTTTTGCATGAGATTTAGTGCTTGTGTGAGGGTTGAGCCGGTTGTAATGATGTCATCTACCAAAATTACCTCATTTTGTTTAAAATCTTCAAATATAAAATTTCTCGGATTTGAAAATCTAAATTCCCTTGTTTTCCCTGCATAAGATATCTGGTTTTTTGCTCTTAGTTTTGAGTACAAGGGGGTGATATATCTGCTTTTTAGTGCTTTGTTGAGTATGGCAGTATGGGAATATGAGTTTTTTGCATTGTCATCAATGCCGATAGAAGCAATAGAGTGTTTGTAATTGAAATTTTGTGAGAATTTTTTAAAACTGTTTTGGGCAATTATGTTATATACAAAATATCCCAAAACTGTGTGTTTGGTAAGGATGAGATCTTTTATCTCTGAGTATTTGTAAAAAGATATAACATCTGTATTGCCTATAATTTTTCTTTTGTAGATAGATGGCTGGAGGTATTTGTTTTGACACTTTTTGCATATGTGCAAATAAGAGATATTGTTGCAAATTATACATTTCATGAAGATTGCTTTTGTAATTTTAATTATTTGGATATTATAGCAAAAAAGTTTGGAGTTGTTTTATGAATATTTTTGATTCTGTTATATTGGGTATCATTGAGGGATTTACAGAGTTTTTACCAATATCTTCAACAGGACATCTTATAGTTGCCAGTAGTTTTTTGGGTATTGACCAAAACAGTGTTACAAAGGCATATGAGGTTATTATACAGTTTGCTGCTATCTTGGCAGTTGTTTTTAACTACAAAGATAAATTTAGTATCAAGAAAATAGACTTGTGGAGCAAAGTGTTTGTGGCATTTTTACCTATCGGTGCTGTTGGATTTGTATTTTCTCATCAGATAAAAGAGCTTTTTTCCATACAGATAGTAGCTACAATGTTTATTGTTGGTGGTATTGTGTTTTTGCTTACAGAGAAGTTTTTTATACCAAGGGAGAGCAGTTTTGTAGATGATGTTGAAAAAGTAAGTATGAAACAAGCTGTTGCGATCGGTATAGCACAGGTTTTTGCACTCATTCCCGGTACAAGTAGAGCAGGTTCTACTATTATCGGAGCTTTGTTTGTTGGTCTTGACAGAAAAACAAGTGCAGAGTTTAGTTTTTTGTTGGCATTTCCGGTAATGAGTGCGGTAAGTGCTTATGATCTTTTGAAACACTACAATGAATTCAGTGATGCAAATCTAATGGTTTTGCTTGTCGGTTTTGTTGTTGCTTTTGTTGTTGCATATATTAGTATAAAATTATTTTTGGCATTTTTACAAAGGTTTACTTTTGTAGCATTTGGGGTTTACAGGATATTGTTTGGGGTTGTGTTATTGTTGTTAAATTAGGTTTGACTCTCCCAACGACGGGAGAGTAAAATTAGTTTACCTGAACACTTACACCGTGAGAAGTGTGTGTAGCAGTTGAGTGACCTTTTGTACCGTTTATCGCTTTTTGGTTTTTAAAGTCAATATAAAAAGTTGTCCATCTGGTTCTCCAGTATTTCCACTCATCCATAGTTGTAGATGGTGTAGCATGTGCAGGTGGTGTACCAAGTGATATCA
>Ga0256828_1001513_pt1 | contig 14387 bp, 6 predicted proteins | sample CV88metaG_FD_185993 | JGI IMG/M metagenome (GOLD analysis project Ga0256828, IMG submission 185993) | Hydrothermal vent microbial communities from East Pacific Rise, Pacific Ocean - CV88 | ecosystem: Environmental > Aquatic > Marine > Hydrothermal vents | place: Pacific Ocean: East Pacific Rise...
TTATCTTTATTATAAATTTATACCATTTTATCCAAAATTTTCTGATAGTTGGTATAGAGTGAAGGGTTGTCCCCCCTTAAGAGAGAGGATGTGCTGTTTGGCTCAACGCTTTAGCCAATGCTTTTGCTCCTTTAAAGTCAGCTTTTCCTGAGCCGAGTTTTGGGAGTGCTTCTACTTTATAGTAGGCACTTGGTACAAACAGAGGGTTTAAGCTTAGGGTTTTAATGTGTTCTTTAAGTGTTTCAATGCTCATCTCGCCTTCAAGTAGGAGTATGAGTTTCTCCCCTTTTTTAGCATCAGGAAGGGCAACGACGGCAATATGGCTCTGCTCATCTAACACTTTTCCTATTTCACGCTCTACCAATCCAAGGCTTACCATCTCTCCAGCAACCTTTGCAAAACGGCTATATCTATCGACAATGGTTAAGAACCCCTCCTCATCTAAACGCCCCTTGTCACCCGTAATATACCAGCGAATGCCATGACGTTCATAGATAACCTCTTGGGTCTTTTGTGGGTCATTGAGGTAGCCTTGCATCACATGTACCCCACCAATGAGTACCATCCCCTCTTCATTAGCACCAAGAGGCTCAAAACTCTCTGGGTCAACAATTTGAAATGCTCCACCAGGTACAGGTAAGCCGACACTGCCGTGTTGATGTCCAATGTGGGGTTTAAAGTTATCAAGCATCATCACATCAGGAATATTGATGGCTGAAACGGGTGTGGTCTCTGTTGCTCCATACCCCTCATAGATGTCGTGACCAAACTTCTGTTTAAACGCCTCTCTTATCTCTTGAGGGAGTTTTTCTGCTCCAGCAACGACCAAACGGAGGTGTTGAAACATCAAGGGGTGGAGTTTACTGTTTCTGGTGTAGAGTCTTAAAAAGGTGGCTGTGGCAAAGAGCATGGTCGCCTTATATTGTAGGGCTAACTTTCCAATGGCAAAACCATCAGTTGGGTCAGGGTGGCACACAAGAGGAATCCCTTCAACAAGAGGGAGCATCGTTGTCACAGTAAACCCAAAAGAGTGAAAAATAGGGAGTGTCCCTAGAATGACCTCTTGCTCTTGGGGGTTAATGAGTGTAAAGGCTTGTTTAATATTTCCCATAATATTGGTATGGCTTAAACAGATACCCTTAGGATTTCCCTCACTACCACTAGAGAAGAGAATGGCTGTGGTTTTTGATGGGTCAACAGGGCTTAAGTAGCGTCTTTGAAGCCACCAAAAGGGGGTAAGATAGACCTCTAGTAGGGTGAAGAGTTTTGTGCTTTTGGAAGGCTTTTGAAGCATCTCTTCAAGGTAGATGAGTGAAGCAGATGACTCTAAAAAGGAGAGGTCAAACCCTTTGGCTTTAAGCTTTTGTAGAAACTTTTTAGAGGTGACAATGGTTTGAATCTCTGCTTGAGAGATGGCATAACGTAACGATGCCTCTCCACTAGAGTAGTTGAGGTTGACAACGGTTTTTCCTAGTGTTAAGAGGCTTAAATTCCCCAATACACCCCCTACTGATGTGGGGAGAAGTAGCCCTATATTCTCTCCTTGAAGTGTTGGTTTGAGTGACAAGGCAAGAAGACGTGTTGCAACAATGGTACGATAACCACTCAGCCTTAGACCCGTAGAGTCTGCTATGGAGAGTTTAGTGCCTACTTTTTTGGCACGTTTTAACCACGCATACGCTAAAGGAGGGAGGCTTTTGGCATACGTTTCCCAACTCTTTACAGAGAGGTGAAAGAGTCGCTCTTTTATCTCTAAAGCAGATGTTTTCATATCAAGAGGCTCTCCAAAGTCAACAGAGAGGGCTTGATGGTGTGATTTTTTCACCCTTTTAGAGGCATAAGAGAAGGGACTCTCCCACAAGCCACGCAGATAAAAGGGGACAATCACACCCTCTTCAACCCCCTCTACGGCACGCTCAAAACCACGTTGAAAACGGCTAAAGTGTCCTGTACGAGAGAGGTGTCCCTCTGGAAAGAGTGCAACGGTATCGCCTTGGTTAAGGGCGTGGGTAATGGCTTCTAATGCCCCTTTACTCCCACGGCTTGAGATGGGAATGAGGTGAAACTGTTTTAAGAGAGGGTGGAGGTACCACTTCTCATAATAGCTTCTATCTATCACAAAACGGATAGGTTTAGGGTAAGCCAGTTGTAAAATCGCCCAATCTAAAAAAGAGAGGTGGTTTCCTAGTAGAAGTACCCCTCCTTTTTTGGGAAGATGCTCTAAGCCTGAGATATGAAGAGGGTACTTCAAAGAGATGAGTGTGTAGAGAAAGCCTCTCAGTGGAGAGAAGGGGAGCTTTTTGAGAAGTATGACCATAGAAAAGAGCAGTGCTATTGCCATAAGGTAGAAGAGTTGTGTCGCACTCCAATCTAAGAGGCTAAAGAGCATCGTAAGAAGGAGGAGGAAGACCATTGTAAGGTTCTGTATGAGATTACTCCCTGCTAGAGTACGTCCTAGGTAGGCTTGGGGTGTTTGCCGTTGTATGATGGTATTAAGAGGGACAATAAAGAGTCCTGCAAAGAGTCCAAAGAGAAAGAGGTCAGCACCCAATGAGAAGTACTGCTCAAAAGAGGGGAGCATCAGTAGGGTCAAAGGCAATCCCACAGCACCCACAGGAAGCAGTGCTAACTCTAGATACTCAGGACTCTTTTTAGCTGAGAGGATAGCACCCACTATAACACCTACCCCACTTAAGGCAAGGAGTGACTGGTGAATGAGGGTGTTTTGTACGTGCAGTGTCTGTTTGAGATGCTCTCCAAAGATGGTTAAGAGGAGTTGTGATGCACCCCAGATAATACTGATGCCTACAATACTCAACCAAACGGTACTATTGCGTTGTAAAAGGGTGAGGGTACGCTCCTCTTTTTGGGGGAGTTCTTTCTCTTTTTTGAGGTGATGAACGCTTGAGGGGGTCTGTTTCATCAGCCAATAGGCTAAGAGTGCTTCAAGGGTTGAGCTTAAGACAAGAAGTATCCCTAGTGGGGCAATGCTTTGGAGTATTTCACTCGGAAGATGGCTAGGTGTGCTTAAGAGCATCTCAAAGAGAAAAGAGTACAACAAAGCACCGAGCAAAATGGCTACAATGGTCACTGTTTGTACCATCGCATTGGCTAAGAGGAGACTTCTTTTGTGGACAAGCTCCTTAATGAGTCCATATTTGGCAGGGGAGTAGAGTGCCGATTGGGTTGCTAAGATGAAGGTGAGTCCAAAGGCAACATAAAACCACCCTTGAAGATAGGCAAGGGTAATGAGTAGGGTCAAGCCTATGGCACTTAAGGAGGCGTAGAAGATGATTTTGGGTTTTGCATACTGGTCACTTAAACGTCCAGCAGGTAAGAAGAAGAGAATAAAAGGGAGCAGTATGAGTGCATTTACTCCAGCAGTAAGGAGCATTAGTGTTGTCCCATCAAAACTCTTAAAAATGGTATTTTGTAAAACAATTTTATGCCCTAAATCGGTCATAGCGTTGAGCAGGACAATGATGAGGTAGGGGATAAAACCTCTCTGTTTCCATAGACTTTGCATAGTTTACTCCTTGGGTAGATTGGCTTGGTGTGCTTGTATGGTGTGCATATTGAAGATGTAGGGTTTGAGGGTTAAGATAAGCTCAAAGAGGAGTTCATAGTAGCTGTTATGACTCTCTTGGGTGCTATTTAAGAGTTTCTCTCCTAAGAGATTCTCCTCTTTAGCAACCGTTTTTGCACTCTGGACATAGTGGTTAAGCAAAGAGAAGTCTAACCCGAGTGACTTTGCACGGTATAAAATAGAGGCAATCTGTAACTCTTTTTCTCCATACCCTTTAGGACGTTGAAAGAGAAATCCAGCCTCTTCATAGGCTTGGAGTTCTTCAAGGCTAAGTTGCGTTCTTTGTAAGAGTGCTTCTTGGCTATACCACTGGGTGGTATCTCCTCCTGAGATGAGTTGTAAAGAGGTAATAATCATCTCAAATGTTTCATTAAAGTTGAGGTGATTGTTTTGAAAAATATGTTTAATCTCAGCTAAGGAGTAGGAGAAGTGTTGTTGTAGGTATTTAATAAACTTTACCCGTTGGACACACTCATCATCATAGAGGTGAAGGTTTGGTTTGGGTTTTTGAGGAGGAGGGAGTAGCCCCTCTTTGACATAGAAGAGTAGGGTAGACTTACTCTCTTGGGTCTGTTCCATGAGGGCTTTCATTTTGAGTGCCATAGAGAATCCTTTTAAATAGGTTTTCTCTAGTATAGACAAATAATACTTAAAGTGTAGAGTGACACTCTACACTTTTTATATTTTAAGCATCACTCTCTTCAATTTCAGACTGCTCCATTGTTAAACTCTCACCAAATCCAAGTGCCTCTTTGACTTTTTGTTCAATCTCAGCTTGAAGTTCAGGGTTCTCTTTAATGGTATTTTTCGCATTCTCTTTTCCTTGTCCTAGTTTGGTTGCACCATAACTAAACCACGCACCCGACTTATCGACAATATCCATCTTAATACCATAATCAATCAACTCACCAATGTAAGAGATACCCTCTCCAAACATAATATCAAACTCTGCTTGTCTAAAAGGAGGGGCAACTTTGTTTTTGACAACTTTGACTTTGACACGGTTACCAATTTGTGCTTCACCCTGTTTGAGTGTTGCAATACGTCTAACATCAATTCTTACAGAACAGTAGAATTTCAATGCGTGTCCACCTGTGGTTGTCTCTGGTGAACCATACCCCATTGTTCCAATTTTCATACGAATTTGGTTAATAAAGATAACGGTGGTATTGGTCTTATGCAGTACAGCTGTGAGTTTACGCAGTGCTTGTGACATAAGACGTGCTTGAAGCCCTACGTGTGTATCTCCCATATCACCCTCAATCTCTGTTTTAGGTGTCAATGCTGCTACGGAGTCAACAATAATCAAATCCACAGCACCTGAACGTGCCAATGTCTCAAGGACATCTAAGGCTTGTTCCCCAAAGTCTGGTTGAGAGACTAAAAGGTTATCTGTATCGACCCCTAAGTTTTTTGCATAGACCACATCAAGGGCGTGTTCTGCATCGATAAAGGCACAGACCATATCTTTTTTCTGAGCTGAAGCGATGGTTTGTAGTGCGAGGGTGGTTTTTCCTGAAGACTCTGGACCATAAATCTCAATGACACGTCCTTGAGGAATTCCTCCAATACCTAGTGCCATATCAAGACCGAGTGAACCTGTTGAGATAGCCTCAATTGGTTCAAACTCTTTATCTCCAAGACGCATAAGCGTCCCTTTCCCAAATGTCTTATCAATCTGCTTAATTGCCATATCTAGTGCTTTTTGTTTGTTTGCATCCATTGCCATTGTTATATCCTTAACCTTTAATCTAGGGTTATTTTAGCTAAATAATCATTAGCTATTTACATAAAAGTGTAGTATAGTCAAATTTTCGAAAAAGGGTGAAAAATATCTCATATTGACATATTTTTGAGCAAGAGTTTTTTAGACGGCTCTATGTTACACTTCTATAAAAAAGGTCTATGATGAAGCACTATCTTCTTCCTCTTCATACACTCAATCTTCTCTTAGTCGCACTCTTGGGCATTTGGAGTGCAAACTTCTATTTAACACTCTGGAAACTCTTACTTCTGCTTCTCTTTGCGATGGTGATAGAGTGGGGGTGGTATCGTTTAAAGCATCAATCTCTCCCCTTTTTCCCCTACTCAGCACTCATTACAGCGTTAGGGGTAGGGTTTATGTTAGTGAGTACACACTATTGGCTCTATGGGGTGGTGATTTTTTTAGGACTCTTTCAGAAACACCTCCTCCCCTTAGCTGGGTTTCCTCCCTTTAACCCCTCTAATTTTGCTTTAGTGAGTGGTTTATTGCTTTTTTATCACGATACACATCTGGTCTTTGGGCAACTAGGAGATGAAGCGTGGTTTGCTTTATGGGTGTTGGTGTGTGGTGTGGTAATTTTATGGGGGGTGAAACGCTTTTGGATTCCTCTGGCTTTTGTGGTGGGGTATTGGCTCTTTCAATATGTTGCTATTGTGGGTATAGAGAATATGGTCTATGTAGAGGATATTACACGACGTTTTTATGGTGTCTCTTTTTTACTCTTTATTCTCTTTATGTTGACAGACCCTCAGACAACCCCCTCCTCTTTCTCTTTACAGATACTCTTTGGTGTGTTTGTGGCTTTGGGTGCAACGCTACTAGATTATCTTTATGGCTTTCGTCTACAACATATTTTTCTCTCTTTATTTATGAATACCCCATTGATTCTCCTCTTTGAAAAGAGAGAGAAAAGAGGCTATGAGGTGCTTCATTTGATGGTGATGATACTTTTAACTCTTAGTGCTATAATCTACCTCGAAAATCAACCCCCTTACTATTTTGCAATGGATGGTTAAAGAGCAGAAAGGACGTAAGATGCAACAAGAGAATAAGATTGCTTTAGGTATTTTAGTAGGAGGTGTGGTCGCATTGAGCCTCTACTGGTTTCTCCCTACCTCATCACCCAAACCCATCATAAAAAAGGTAGAACAAGAGCAGATTATTCTCCCAAAAGAGGGGCGAGTGCATCATGCAAAGATTCCAGAAGTAGAGGCGTATTTAGAGCAGTTATCAGCGTTAATGAGAAGGGGGGAGGCTGTTATTCCTCTCGGTGAAGAGGAGTTAGAGAGTCGCAGTAAGAGGGTACAGACATTTTTATTGAAAAACCCTCAATTTCTTGCCGATACCCATCACAATAAGCAGTTACTCCATAATGATATGATGCGTATTCTTCCTGCGTTAGTGGGTAGTATTCCTGAGCGTTTTCAACAGCAGTGTAAAGCACATCACTGTTATGAGGCACAAAAGTATAATTTTGTCACAAATACAACCACCAAAGCCCTTGTCGATAGTGACACGCTAAGCCTTCTCTCTTTGGAGCGTTACCCTCAGATGCAACCTGATATCTCTTTACGTTTAACCCATATTGCACAAGCCATTGCCTTAGCCTCTGAAGATGTCAAAGAGGCATTAGGAAAAACCCCCTCATTTAAAGATATGACCATGGCAAATGTAAGAGGAACCATGAAAGAGTCCCCTTGTCAAAACACTTCACACCTCTGTGTCGCCCCTACATTTAGTGACCATCATGCACAAAAGGCGCTTTGGGCAGTGGTTGATTTAACGGAGTTACGCTTAGCTGCTGCAAAGTGGGCAGGCTTAGGCAAGACGACCACACCAGCGTGTATCTCTGAAAGAGCGTTACAAAACCGTTATATTATGAAACACTTTTGTCAAAAAGATACCCTCTTAAAGCGAAATGGTTGGGAGATATCTTATCGTTTAACAGGTTCAGATGGTTTAGAGGTACACCACGTCTCTTTTAACGGAAAGCCTGTGTTAGACTCAGCTAAAATTGTCGATTGGCACGTCTCTTATCAAGAGAAAGGAGGGGAGAGTCTAGATACCTCTACGCAGAGTTATATTGAGGGAAGACGTGTGGAGTTTCGTAAAGAAGAAGATGGCAACTACCTCTTTGGGTATAACGATGCGATGGGGTGTCCACTCTTTTCTACATCGGTTGTCTTAGCCTTCAATGCCCCTCAAATCAAACCCCTCCCTTTTGGAGATGGGTTTATGTTAACACAAGATTTTCGTAATCCTAAATGGCCTATGGCGTGTAACTACCGTTATGAGAACCGTTTTGAGTTTTACAATGATGGCTCTTTTCGTGTTGTGGGTGTCAATAAGGGGCGAGGGTGTGGTGACCACGCTATCTATCGTCCTGTGATGCGTATTGATGTCAATCTTGGAGCAGAAGAGAAGTTTTACAGTGCCACACAAGAGGGGTGGAGAGAGTGGTTGGTTGAGGGGAGTGAGTTTGTCCCTACCCATACCACCCCCTATCCCTACAAAATCACCTCTGCATCAGATGTGACAAGAGGGTATAAAATAGAGCCAAACCACGGACAGTTCCACGACCAAAGCCGAGGGGATAATGCCACACTCTTTGTAACACACTTTCACCCCAATGAAGGAGAGAGTGACCTCTTAACTTTAGGGTCGTGTTGTAACTTAAAAGAGGATGGGGTTGAGCGTTATGTTGAAGACAATGAGTCTATTGATGCGAAGAAGATTGTCTTATGGTATGTTCCTCGTATTTACAATGATAGTAAAAAGGGGGAGGAGTACTGTTGGGCAGATAGTATTGTGGATGATTCAGGTAATATTGAAGTCAAAGTGTGGCCTTGTACGGTAGGTCCTAAGTTTATCCCTCTAAAAGGAGCAGAGTAATGCGTCGTTATCTTCCTATTGTGTTAGCCAGTGTGGTGGTTCTTTTGGGTGCAGTTTGGGTAGTCTCAGAGAAGAAGAGTGTTCCAAAGCAAGAGCCACAACAAAAGCAGGTAGCACCTCTATGCCCCTTTGGGGATAGTTTTCAAAAAGAGGTTTCAAAAAGCCCTTTACCACACTTTTTACACACACTCAAACTCCCTCAACCCTTTCTTATTGACCTCTCTCAAAAAGAGCATCGTGGCTTAGCCCTCTATTATGGTAGAGGGTTGCGTCATCTGCTTCACCCTAAAGTGTGGGAGAGGTATGGACACTTTAGCACGTATGTGTTAGATAAAGAGGGAAACCTCTACTTAACCCCTATGCCATTTATCTCTATTGAGCCTCAAACCTTTGCGTGGCAAAAGGCGATTTATCGTTTAGAGAGTCAAACAGGAAAACTTAAACCGTGGCGTATCTTAGAGGAGGTAGAGGCATCAGCAAGTAACCCCTATGGTGTGACAAGTATTGCCTATGATAAGCATGACCATACACTGTGGGTTGGGACACTTAATGGCTCAACCTATACAGAACAAAAGGGCGTTATTTACCATATAGATATCGCTTCAAAGAGGATTCTTGGGCGTATTGAAGGGGTCGATGCGTTAAGTTTACAGCTACTGCAAGGTAAACAGCAACGTTGGCTTCTCATTGGCTCTGCACGAGGGGGTGAACTCTTAGCCTATGGTCTAGAGTGTCAAGAGGGTGTCAACACTCCTCAAAAACTCTTTAGCCTCCCTAATACACAGATGCAGATACGAAAAATGAGGGTTATAGCCCCCAATACCTTACTTTTAGAAACGATTCCTTTTAGTTATACCCTCATTACACAAAGTGCCAAAGAGGATAGAGTGCGTTATATTGCCAAGTGGTACCCTCAGCGTCAAAAATGGGAGATTTCTCTTCAAATGAATGAAAATGTTACAAAATGAGTCACACTTCAAGGAAAACCCCCTCTATAATATTAACTTTAGGTTAACTGTGTTATGCTAAGACCCTGCCAAACCAATTGAGAGATTGGGACGGAAAGCTACGGGTCTGCACTCTTTTCACTTTGCAAAAGAGAAAGATAGCCGAGTTGCACACATCTTGATATTTTTTATTATGAATGAGCCAAACCAATTGAGAAGTTGGGACGGAAAGCTACGGGTCTGCACTCGTTGACACTTTTGTCATACGAGCAAGATAGCCGAGTTGCATCTATTTTTCGAAGGAGGAATTACCATGAAGGTAATAAAAGGAACGAAAATACGGCAACTTGCAGTGCCTCTATTTTTAACACTCACATCAGTCTCTGCATTGGCAGATATTACAGGTATTGTCTATAAAGACTTTGACTTAAATGGTGAAAAAAATGGTGGTGATACTGTTGTCAGTGGTGTAAAACTTACAGCTGTTTGTACAGATGGGACAAACTTAGAAACAGTGACTGATGAGAATGGAACCTATCGCTTCAGTGGATTTGAAGAGGGGAGTCTTTGTCGTATTGAAGCAGACCCAAGCAATGCCGGATTAGGTTCAGGACCCAATGCTCAAGGTTCTTCACCTTTAGTGGATATTGTAGCAGATGGCTCAACCCATGACATCTCAACCAGCTCTCCAGCGACCTATTGTCAAGCCAATCCTGATGTCATTATGGCAGCCACACCAGGGTGGTTTACCGATGATGATGACAAGCGTCAAAAACCAGATGATTTTGGAACAATTTTTAAGATTCCATCACCTCAAGAGGGTGACTTTAATGATAATGGTACTATTGGTGATAAGCGTGATGTCTTAAAAGTCTCAAGTGAAACAGGGGCTATTTGGGGTGCAGCGTGGCAAAAGAGTACACAAACGCTCTTTGTCTCAGCTGTGATTAAACGCTATGTTCCTTTAAATGGGGAGAGTGTTGACCCAGCAAAATCAGCAGGGACTATCTATAAAATTGAGAAAGATGGCACACTTTCTGAATTTGCTGTGGTTGAGAATGTTATTACCGATGCTGATGAAGATATCTTAAAAAACCGTGACTACTCTGAGAATGAAGATAAAGAGGTCAAAGAGTTAGTGGGTGCAAAAGGGCTAGGTGATTTAGATATTAGTGAAGATGAGAAGTATCTCTATACGATTAACCTCAATACCAAAGAGCTTGTTAAGATTGATGCAAACAGTGGGGATATTGTAGAGACCAAAGCCATTCCTAACCCTTATGGGAGTGCGTGTGAAGATGAGATGGTACGTCCTTGGGCATTGAAGGTTCGTGGAAATGATGTCTATATTGGTTCTGTGTGTGAAAATGAGATTTTAGAGGGTGATGACCCTAATGACAGTAAAGCAGGAGGCTTGGGTGCTACGGTACAAAAGTTTGATGGCACAGAATTTTCTAATGTGGCACAAACCAATACCCTTCGCTACTTGCGTTCTCGTGGATATAACCCTAAAGATGAGACCAATAAAGATTATCAAAATACCGATTGGTCACACGGAAGTTACGAGTGGTTACCTCAACCGATGCTGACAGATATTGAGTTTGCCAACAATGGTGACCTTGTCTTAGGGTATACAGACCGTTCTATTATGATTCGTGAACGTGCAGGTTCTCATGGAGATATTCGTAAGATGTGTCTGAATGCTGATGGGAGTTATACCGATGAGTCAACAGACCGTGTTGCAACCGATTGTGAGAGCCATAAAGTAGAGTATAAAGACAACGATGAGGTCTATTATGAGTTCTATGTGGGAGATTACTTCAATGGATACCTTGGAGAAGATGGACACCCAGAGACAGCTTCAGGTGCATTAGCACAAGCCCCAGGTGATGACAATATTATTGTGGGTATGGTTGATGGAACAGATTGGTGGCAACCGGGTTCTATTGGACTTTATAGCCATACAACAGGAGATAAAGTGGCAGCCCAAGCAGTCATTGATAACCGTGAAACAGTCAATGGTGGAGAGCAAGAACCCTTTGCTGCTAAAGCTGGAGGAATGGGAGATGTAGAGCTTCTATGTGACCCTGCACCTATTGAGTTAGGAAACTATGTCTGGCTTGACCTTGATGAAGATGGTATTCAAGACCCTAATGAGCCTCCAATGAGTGATGTCAATGTGACACTCAGTTGTGATGATGAGGAGTATGGTGTTGCTACAACCGATAGAGAGGGACACTACTACTTTGGTGGATTGAACAATGTCAATTTAGATGATGATAAGAGCATTATTGCTGGACTTGATTGTGAATTGAGTCTGAAAAAAGCTGATGTGAACGATAAAGAGGCATCAGAGCAAAATCCAAATGGTAATGATGATGATACTATTGATAACGATGCAAAAGCTGATGGGGATTACAATAAGTTTACCTTTACAACCACAGCATCAAGTGACCACTCGTTAGACTTTGGTATTGTACCAGCGCGTGGGTGTGTAACAGGAAAACTCTATGAAGATGTCAATGACAATGGTGAGTTTGATGATGGTGATAACCAAGCACCAGCACATATTAGCCTTATGGTAACTGACCTCTATGGTAATAGCTATAACACAGAGACCGATGATGAAGGGAAATTTACCATTGATGGTATCTTAGCAGGAGAGGTAGAGGTTGCTGTGGATACAACCGATACAGATATTCCAGATGGTAGTGTCTGGAGTGACCCTGGTGCAACTGTGTCTGTGACTCTTTCTGAGGGAAATAGTGATGACGATAGCTGTTCAGCACAAGATTTTCTCTATACTTTACCAGAAGAGAAAGACCGTGACCCAAAAGATGTGGCTATTTGTGCAAACCCTACTTCTCTTACATGGGAAGGTTCAAACAAGAGTACAGCTACGGTTTGGCATGACCTCTTAGATGGTGACTTAAATGATATTGAAACAGCCAGTGGAAATACAGTTAAAGTGAGTATGCACATCGATAATCCAGATAATCAATTTTATGATACAGATAGCGATAATGACTCAGGTTCAGGAACATCTGCTGCATTTGGTGAACCTTACTTAACACTCTATCTTGGTGACCAGAGTGATGCTGGTGATGGTGAGTGGGACAGTGAAGGTGAGTGTGATACTCATGGATATGACCTTCTCTCAGGAGAGAAATCGGTCTTAACGGTTGATTTTAATGAATCTGTTGTACTAGATAACTGGCGTATTCGTGATGTGGACTCGGGAGATGTTAGAAGTGATACTTCAAACTGGGAGTGGCAAGATGGTATTGAAGTTGTTGCCTATGATGCCAATGGAGAAGAGGTTGCCATTGAGAGTAAAATTGGTGACAGTGGTGCAGGGTTAATTAAAGATGACAATGGAATTGTTCATACCGATAAAGAGAACTATGACGCAGGTGATGGGGACTTTATTACAGGTGATGGAACCACACCAGGTGCAACCAATGGACACATTGTCTTAACGTCAAACTTTATTCCTATTCAGAAGTTAGTTATTACCCATACAGCAGGACCAGATGTACCGTGTCAGACACGTTCAGCCTTAGCAATGACAGGACTTGCTGTGTGTAAACCACTTCATATCTCTGGAAAAGTCTATGATGATAAAGATGGAACAGACCAAGCACGTTGTGGTAATAATGATGATATTGATGGTGAAGCAATTACAGAAGTAGAGGGGAAACCACTCTATATGTGTCTGTTAGACCGTGATGATGTAGTAATGGAGAGTCAACTCCTTGGAGAAGATGGAAGTTATGACTTTAGCCGTAATATTCGTCCAAATACCCACTATGGAACACTCTTAACCACAGCTGAGTGTGTGGTTGGTAACAAAGCACCATCAGGTGAGTTAGCCGATGGGTGGAACTATGAAGGGGAGACCTATACTAATTCACCAGATGGTAAGTTAGATGGATTTGTGGATATTAAGATTTATGGTGACACTATTGAAGGGATTGATTATGCTATTAATAAAACCCCAACAGCACAACCTTACCATAGAGAAGAGGAGCTTAACCCTAATGGCACGACACAAGTTGCCTATGTAGCAGAAGATGGTTTAGAAGGAGAGCTTGTTTGGGATAATGAAGAGGGCAGTGATGTAACAGTAACCATTTTAGGGGTAACTGGTGGAACACTCTACTATGATGGTGAAGAGGTTGGACGTGATAGCAATATTACCAATGCTGACTTTACGCTCTTTAGTATTGACCCACTCGATGGTGATGTACAGACCAGTTTCCGATATGAAGTGACTGATAGTGCGTGTAGAGTCTCTGATGAAGCACTTTTTGATGGGAAGTTTACAACCATCTATATCTCAGGAAACCTCTTCTTAGATAAAGAGCGTAATGGTGAAGTTGATGGGAATGCTACGGCAAAGAGTTGTGATGGAAGTACACCTCTGTATGCAAACTTAATTGATAGTAACAATAAGGTGGTCTTCTCTAAAGCGATTGATGAGAGTGGACACTATGCGTTTTATGCCTCTGAGGGTGTTGAGATTGATACCCCATACTCAGTGGTTCTCTCAACTATCTCAGGGACAGTAGGTGAAGATGCCCCAGAAGCAACCTTAACACAAGGGTGTATCCATGCAGATGGTGAAGTGATTGGGACAGAGGGAACAGATGGTAAGGCAGATGGTATTATCTCGGTTGATGTCCAAGAGGAGAATGTCCGTAATATAAACTTTGCTATTACACCAACTGTGAAAATTGGTGACCATGTTTGGATTGAAAATGACAACGATGGAAATGCCTCAACAGGGACTATTACAGAAGTAGATGATGCAAATGTCTCTTTAGTGTGTGAGAATGGTTACAAAGCAGAAACGCGTACTGTTAATGGTCGTTACAGCTTTGAGTTACCTGTGAATATGGGGAGTTGTAAAGTCTATGTAGAGACACCTCAAAAGAGTTCTCCTTCAGAAGGTTCTGATGATAATGCTGTACCAAATTCAGAAGCTGAGAATGAGTTAACACACGATGGTATCAATGGGACAACGGTTGAGGTAGGAGAGCGTGATAACGACTCATTAGACTTTGGTTTTGCAACGGTTGGAAACCTCTGTGGAAATGTAAGTGAAGATACCAACAACGATGATAAGGGTGAGAACCCACTCTCTGATGTGACTCTCTCTTTAGAAGATGCACAAGGCAATGTTGTAGGAAGCACC
>Ga0256828_1001514_pt1 | contig 14385 bp, 16 predicted proteins | sample CV88metaG_FD_185993 | JGI IMG/M metagenome (GOLD analysis project Ga0256828, IMG submission 185993) | Hydrothermal vent microbial communities from East Pacific Rise, Pacific Ocean - CV88 | ecosystem: Environmental > Aquatic > Marine > Hydrothermal vents | place: Pacific Ocean: East Pacific Rise...
AATTATATAAAAACAAAAAAAGAAAGTCAAGCTTTCGTTGGAGTTTTAAAGTGGCAAAACTAAAAACAAAATTTTCACAACTTGTTACTTTAAAAAAAAAGGCTCTCGATAAAAGTGAACAATTAGTTATAGATGCGACACAAACACTTCAAAATGCAAAAGATGCACTTCAAGAATCTTACACCTCTTTAAAAACTATGCAAGTTCCACAAAATGGAAATTTTTCACAACTTCAGGCAAACAGGGTTTTACTAAATTCTCAAAGAGCTCTTATTACCCATAACCATGAGTGGATAAATTTTGCACAACAACAACTCCAAAATGCAAAAGAGCAACTTAAAAAAGCAAATATTGAGTATGAAAAATTTAAATATTTAGAACTTCAAGAGGTAAAAAAAATACTTCAAGAACAAAAAAAACAAGAGGCTAAAGAGTTAGATGAGATAGCTCTTATGACATTTAAAAGGAATTTACATAGATGAAAAAAATTATATTATTACTTCTTTTTGTTTCAACACTTTTTGCATTGCAAAGGAGTGAAAGATTGTATGAGTGTACAGAGATTTTTAAAGAGCGTAAAAATGAGCTCTTGCTTGAGTTAGAGCGTATAGATGAACAAAAACAAGCTTTAAGTGCGCTTCAAAGTGCGACACAGGAGTTGTTAAAGAAAAAAGAGGTAAGTTTACGTCAAAAAGAGAAAGCTTTAAATGAAAAGTTAGCTCTTATTAAAGAAAAAGAGCAAAATATTCAAAATATGTTAAAGAAAAACCAAGAGGTTTTAAAATCTTTACAAGATTTAAAAATGGGAAAAATCTCTCAAACATTTGCAAAAATGAAAGCAGCAAGTGCAGCAAACATTTTATCTGATATGCCACAAAATGATGCTGTGAAGATTTTACAATCTTTAAAACCAAAAACTGTAGGGCAAATTTTAACAAAAATGGATCCAAAAAAAGCTTCACAGCTAACACTTTTGTTAAGTAAATAATCTGATTTTTACCTAAGTTATTGTAAAATGGGAAAATTTTTAAAAAGTAGGTCATATTAATGAGAATATCACTAAAAACTGTTCCACATATAGCTAACAAAATAGCGGTTGATCTTAATAAAAGTGGTGTTGTGACTATGACACAAGGGCTTGAGAGGGTTGCACAAGAAGCGCAGAAGGTTTTTGAGCAAAATATTAAGCAAGAGATGGCACTAGAAGAGAAAGTAAATGAAATTTGTGACGAAAATGAGGAGCAAATTGAGTTTATGCTTGCAGATGAGCGTCAACTTTTCTTTATGATTAAGAAAAAACTTGCACCTGAATATGGGATAATTTTAGATTATGAAGAGCGTTATTCAGATTTAGCACATAAGATTCTTGATGAATTGTATGAAGAGGATTTGATTAACTTTGATGTAACAGAAAATCGTATTAAAAATATTATTTATAATGCAATTGCATCTTTTATTGCAGAGAGTTCAGAGATTGATGATGCAGTTGTAACAAAGATTAAAAGTTATAAGAAACGTTATATTCCTGGAACAGATGAATATGATATTTTATATGAAAAACTCTACAAAGAAGAGTTGCAAAAAAGAGGTATGGAGTAACAAATGGAAGCATTAAAAGATGTATATATTTACCTTGAAAATGGTACATATTTAACAGCAAAAAGTTTTGGCGCAGAGGGTACAAGTGTTGGTGAAATAGTTTTTAATACCTCTTTAAGTGGATACCAAGAGATTATGTCAGATCCATCTTATGCTGGTCAATTTGTTACTTTTACAATGCCAGAAATTGGAAATGTTGGTGTAAATGACCAAGATATGGAAAGTTCTAAAGCTCATGCTAAAGGTATGATTGTAAGAAACTATCAAGAGCGTTATTCTAACTTTAGAGCAGAAGGAAGTTTAAGTGCATTTTTACAAGAGCATAATGTTATGGGAATTACTCTTGTAGATACACGCTATCTTACAAAAATGATTCGTGATGAAGGTGCTATGATGATGGTAGCTTCAACAGAAATTTCAGATAAGCAAGAGCTCAAAAAAGTTTTAGAAAACTCTCCACGTATTGAAGATGTAAACTATATTGAGCAAGTAAGTACAAAAGAACCTTATGTGCATACAAATGGTGTTTATGCCGAAGCAGAGTTCCAATACAAAGAAGCTCCAGCACCGCAGGCAAAAATTGCTGTAATTGATTTTGGTGTAAAAAGAAATATTTTAAATGAGATTGTAGAATCTGGAATTGCAGTCGAGGTTATTCCAAATGATTTTAAAGCAGAAGATATCATAGTAAAATATGAAGCAAAAGATATTGATGGAGTATTTTTATCTAATGGTCCTGGAGATCCTCTTGTACTTAAAAAAGAGCAAGAGCAAATTAAAAAGCTTATCGATGCAAAAGTTCCTATGTTTGGTATCTGTTTAGGGCATCAGCTTCTTTCAATTTCACATGGATACGATACTTTTAAACTAAAATTTGGTCACCATGGTGGAAATCACCCTGTGAAAAATGCAAAAACAGGACTTGTAGAGATTACAGCACAAAATCATAACTATAATGTTCCAGATAACATTACAGAGATAGCAGAAGTAACACATACAAACCTTTTTGACAATACAATTGAAGGTTTAAAATATAAAGATGCTCCAATTTTCTCTGTGCAACATCATCCAGAATCTTCACCAGGACCTAAAGAGAGTCGCTATATCTTTGGTGAATTTCTTTCACTTATTAAACGATAAAATAGTGCTTAAAAGCACTATTTTTCCCTTCCCTCCTTCTTAAAAAAATCTAAAGTTCAAAAAGTAAACAAAAAGACAATAAATTGTTAAAAATCTGATACATTTAAGATAGTTTAAACAATTCTATTGCTACTATTCATAGTTGATTAGTTTTGTAAATACATGATAGCACTTTGTTATGTATCTATTAAACTTAATTGCTTTGAATCTTAAGGAGGCTATATATGGAGAATCGTCCATTAGAGTACGACTATACAGTTGCGAAAATGTTCATGGTTGCAGCAATCGTTCTTGGTATTGTTGGAATGAGCATTGGTGTATTTATTGCATTTGAACTTGCATTTCCTGGGCTGAATACAGCTTTTGGTGATGGTATTGCAGAATATACAGCGTTCGGTCGTCTTCGTCCGCTACATACAGATGCGGTTGCATTTGGTTTTACGGTTAGTGGTATTTTTGCTACTTGGTATTATGTTGGTCAAAGGGTACTAAAAGTATCAATGGCTGAATCTAAATTTTTAATGTTTATTGGGAAGTTACATGTAACTCTTTATGTAATTCTTGTTGCTTCTGTTGTTGTATCTTTATTTATGGGTTATACAACTTCAAAAGAGTATGCAGAATTCGAGTGGCCAATTGATATTTTAGTTGTTATTGTTTGGGTACTTTGGGGTGTTTCTATCTTCGGTCTTATTGGTATGAGACGTGAGAAATCACTTTATATTTCTGTATGGTATTACATTGCTACATTCCTTGGTGTGGCTATGCTTTACCTTTTCAATAATATGGAAGTTCCTACAATGTTAGCATCTGCTCCAGATGGTTCTGCTGTTGGTGGTTCATGGATGCATTCAGTATCTATGTATGCTGGTACAAATGATGCACTAGTACAATGGTGGTATGGACACAATGCGGTTGCATTTGTATTTACGGTTCCTATTATTGCAATGATCTATTATTTCTTACCAAAAGAATCTGGTCAAGCTATCTATTCTTATAAGCTTTCTCTTCTTTCTTTCTGGGGATTAATGTTTGTTTATTTATGGGCTGGTGGTCACCACCTTCTTTTCTCAACTGTTCCAGATTGGATGCAAACTATGGGTTCAATTTTTTCTGTAGTTCTTATTCTTCCATCTTGGGGTTCAGCGATCAATATGCTTCTTACAATGAAGGGTGAGTGGCAACAAGTTGCATCATCTCCATTAATTAAGTTTATGGTACTTGCTTCAACTTTCTATATGTTCTCAACTTTAGAAGGTCCTATTCAAGCTATCAAATCTGTAAATGCTATTGCACACTTTACTGACTGGATTGTTGGTCACGTTCACGATGGTACTCTTGGTTGGGTTGGATTCATGATTATTGCATCAATCTACCATATGGCTCCACGTATTTTTAAACGTGAAATTTATTCTAAGTCTTTAATGGCTGCACAATTCTGGATCCAAACACTTGGTATCGTTCTTTACTTTACTTCAATGTGGATTGCAGGTATCACTCAAGGTATGATGTGGCGTGCACACGATGAATTTGGTAACTTAGCTTACTCATTTATCGATACTGTTGACGTTCTTCACCCATACTATGCACTTCGTGGTACAGGTGGATTATTATATTTAACTGGTGTAGTTATTTTTGCTTATAATATTTACAAAACTATGTCTGCTCGTCCTGTTGAGGAATCTGAGCTTCAAAATGCTTCGCCTATGGGCGCTTAATTGAAAGGATTTAAATTATGTTTCATTGGTTAGAAAAACGTCCATTCTTTTTCGCAGTAGGTGTATTTGCAGTTATTGCGTTTGCAGGTCTTATTGAAATTGTTCCAGATTTCGCTCAAGCATCACGTCCAGTGATTGGTACTAAGCCTTATTCTACTTTAGAGTTAGCTGGTCGTCAAGTATATATTAAAAATAGTTGTAATGCTTGTCACTCTCAACTTATTCGTCCATTTAAATCAGAAACTGACCGTTATGGTCACTACTCTTTAAGTGGTGAGTATGCTTATGACCGTCCATTCCTTTGGGGTTCTAAAAGAACTGGTCCAGATTTACACCGTGTAGGTAACTACCGTACAACTGATTGGCACGAAAATCACATGATGAAACCATCAAGTGTTGTTCCATCAACTATTATGCCAGGTTATCCATGGATGTTTAAAAATATAGCTGATATTAATACTGCTTATGCAGAGCAATTGACAGTTGCTCAGTTCTTTGGTGTACCATATAATAAACCAGTTCCAACAAAAGATGGTGGTACTGTTGTAGTTAAAATGGGTAATAATGTAACTGAAGCAAAAGCATTAGCATTAGAAGAAGCTAAAAAAATTGCAGCAGATATGAAAAATCAAGATGTTAAAGATGCAGTGGCAAAAGGACAAATTCCTGAAATTGTTGCTTTAATTGCATATTTAAATAGTCTTAAATAATTAGGTAGGGAAATAAAGTGGATATTGCTGAATTACGTGCTTATGGTTATTTTTTTCTAATTGTTTTTTTAACAATTGGATTGTATGCATATATTTATCATCTTTATAAAAATAGAAAAGATGTAGATGGCAATGACTATGAGGAATATAGCAAACTTGCACTTAATGATGATATAGCAGACACTCCGGTGAATGCTGTATCTAAGACAGAAGAGAAATAGGAGAGATATATGAATAAGCTTTATCTTGGAGGTATTGTTGTTTCTATTGCAATGCTTGGTGCAACGTATGCAACAATCGGTTACCAAAAGGGTGGTCTTAATGGTGATATTGTAAATAAATTAGCCGTTCTTGGTGCTATTGCTATTGCAATGATTACTATTTGGGTTGTTGTAAAGTATGTTCGTCAAATGCAAACAGATACAGCAACTGGTGAATTAGCAGATGAATCATGGGATAACATTGGAGAATATAAAAATCCAGTTCCTATGGGTTGGGCTATTTCTTTTATAGGAACAATGATTTGGGGTATGTGGTATTTCCTTTTTGGATATCCAGTAAATGCATATTCTCAAATTGGTGAATATAATCAGGAAGTAAAAGAAAAAAGTACTAAATTTGAAGCAAAATATGCTGACTTAAAAGGTGATAGACTCGTTGAAATGGGTGAGTCTGTATTCTTAGCTAATTGTCAAATGTGTCACGGTATTAATGCTGATGGTATGGATGGCAAGGCTGCAAATCTAAATCAACGTCTTGAAGAAAAAGTTGTTAAATATGTAATCAAAAATGGTTCAAACAACTTTAAAGATAAATACCCAGGTGGTATGCCAGCTGGTATGGCTAGTGGTGATGATGTAGAGAAACTTGCAAAATATGTTGCTGGTGGATTAAAAGGTGAAAAACCTGCAGCATGGGCTACTTGTGCTGGATGTCATGGTGAAGATGGTAAGGGTCAACCTTATGTAGCTCCAAACATTGCTGAGTTTACTCCAGAGTTAGTTACAACTGTGCTTAACAATGGTAAAAAAGGTGTTATTGGTAGAATGCCAGCATTTAATATACTTAATGCAAAACAAAAAGAAGCTGTTGGTGCTTACATTTCTAGCTTAAGCAAAGGAGAATAACCATGGAAAACAGAAGCGTATGGGCTTTACACGGTTTAACAGGTGGTTTAATTGCAACAGGACTTTTACTCTCAATTTTGGCATTTTTAACTGTAAATGCTATGAGTGTTCAACGTGCTAATGCAACAAATTATTATAAAATACAAGATGAACAATCTATCAGAATGATTAGTGTTGATAATAAAAAACATCTTGTAGATGTAAAATAAGGGGTGTTATTATGGAAAAAATTATTGCTTGGGGCTTAGTTATTATGGCTGCATATACACTTTATGCTGTTGTAACACCAGCACACCTCTATATAGGTTAAGGATAACTTCTTTGAAGTTCTTAACTCAAGGGCTTTTTGCCCTTACCCTCATTTTAATTTTTCAAACACAATTAGTTGCAGAGTATTTATATAAAGATGAGATAGTTCATCGTAAGAATTTTACACAAGAGATTAATGATTTAGGAGCTGAGCTTTATCAAAAAACGGGGATACAGTTACTTTTAGTAATGTTGAGAGAACTTCCTCATAATCAAAATGCAAAAGAGTATGAAAAGTCAATTTTAAATTCTTGTAAAAAACCTACAATTTTATTAATTTTTAGTGAAATGGATCAATTAGTAGATATTGAGGTGAATGATAACTCTTTATATAAATATTTTAACAAAGACAAAGTGTTAAGTCCTAATGCTTCAGCACTTGATGCATTTATAGTAGCACTTATTTATTCAGATTCTCTTGAAAAATTTAACACTCTTAGAAAAGATTATGGTGGAAGTATTTTACCACTTATTGCTACTAAAGCTAAATCTGAACAAATAGTTGGAAAATATGCTGGTTCTATGTATAATGGTTATTTAGATATTGCACAGCAAATTTCCCATGCAAAAGGGATTAAACTCAAAAATGATCCTGGAACTCCAAATCAAACATCACTCTTTTTTGTGAAGTTATTTTTCTATGGTTTCGTTTTATATGCTATTATAATGTTTATTAAAAGAACACTTTATAGAATAAGGCATAAAAATGAGTAAAACAAGTAGTGGTAAAGCTTGGCCAATTGCTATTGGACTTGCAATTACAGCTGTATTTGGAATGGGTGTTGCAACAATAATTGTAACAGGGAAAGCAGATGTTCAAAAGAGTGATGCGTATATGACTTATTATCAAGAGGCAGATGCTAATGTAAATAAGTACATAAAAAAACGTATAGCTTTTGATAAAAGTTACAATATCAGTTATATAAATAATGGTGTTCATGAAGGTGCTAATAATAGTATTCGTTTTAAAGTAACTACTAAGGCTGGTAAAGTTGTAAAAAATGCAAAACTTATTATCTCTGTAAGCCGTCCAGAGACAGAGCAGTTTAATAAAAAATATGATAAACCTGTTTTTGAAAATGGTGTTTATACTTTTAAAAATGTAGCATTTCTAAAAGCTGGTATTTGGAATATTATTACAAAAGTTGAAGTTGATGGTAAAAGTCGTTTTTTAAACTTTAAAGTAGATACTAGAAACAAAAAAATAAAATATTTTGACTAAAAAACTTATTGTTCTTCCTTCTGCTAGATCGATTCGACAAGAGCAGTTAAAACAAAACTCCAAAGAGGCAATTTTTCTTCCAGATTACTTGCCTATGGGGGAGTTTATCTCTAAACTTACTCTTGTAGAAAATTTAAAACCACTCGATGAAGATACTCGTAACCTTCTTTTACTTGAAGCTTCAAAATTTAAAAATTTTTCAAAACTTCAAATAGAGCAAAACTTTTTTACGTTTACAAAAAATAGTAGTTATATTTTTAAATTTTTTGAAGAGTTAAGTGGTGAACTTTTTGATATAAAACATTTAAAAGATGCAGATTTGTATGCTGAGTATGAAGAGCATATTACTATTTTAGAAGAGCTTTATAAACGATATGAAAATCTTTGTTTAGAAAAGAAAGTATTAGATAAAATCTTTTTACCAAAACTCTATAAACTCAATAGTGCTTTTTTAAAAAGATATGATGTTGTTGATATTTTTATTGAAGGGTATTTAACAAATTTTGAATTACAACTTTTAACACAAAGTGCACAATTCACTACTCTTAGAGTTCATTTTAATACAACACAGTTTAATAGAAAAATCCAAAAAAAACTTCAAGAACTTTTTAATGTAGAGTTTCAAGATGGTTATCAATATATTTTAAACTTTAAAGATTTGACTTTTGAGAAAAAAGAGCAAAATTTACAAAAATTAAATATTACATTAGAGCCTTTAAGTGAACCGCTCTTAGAAATTGCATTTATTAAACAAAAAGTTTTTGAGTTTGTAGAGAAGGGTTTTGCATTAGAAAAAATTGTAGTTATTCTTCCAGATGAATCAAAAGCACATTTTTTAAGAATTTTTGACACAATGAATAATTTTAACTTTGCAATGGGTGAGAGTTTTACTAATGCAAAAATTTATAAAATGTTAGATGCAGTTTTAATACTTTTAGAGCAAAAAACTCAAGAGAATTTTGCAAGAGTAAAACGTTTAGCATTACCACTTTATACTCTTTTGTTACCACATTATTATAAAGAGTTTGGTGAAGTTGACATTATTGCACTTTTAGAAAGTTTTGAAGAGTTTATAGAAAATGATGCAGAGCTGTTACTTTATAAAGAGGAGCTATTTCGCTTTGAGAAACTTCTACCATCATTAGAGAGTTTAAATATCCGTTTTATACTCAAACTTTTCTTACAACGTTTAGCGAAAAAAAGTTTTGATGATATAGCTGGTGGAAAGATAACAGTTATGGGTGTATTAGAAGCTCGTTTTATGGAATTTGATGGTGTTATAGTGATTGATTTTAGTGATAATTATATTCCAAAAAAGAGTGATAAGGATATGTTTTTAAATTCAAAAATTCGCTCATTTGCTAAGCTTCCAACACAACAAGATAGGCAAAATCTTCAAAAACATTATTATTATATGCTTTTTCATCGTGCAAAAGAGGTAGCTCTTTGTTATGTAGATTCTGATGATAGTAAAGTATCTAAATTTGTAAAAGAGTTAAAATTAAAACAAAATAAATCTTTTTTAGAGAAAGATTTAGCGTCAATTTTATTACAACCACTTAAGCCAAATTATTTAGAGCAAAAAGAGATTGTAGGAGTTTACGATTTTCAAGCTTCACCACTTTCAGCTACAAAATTAAAAACATTTCTAGAGTGTAAAAGAAAATTTTATTATCGTTATGTTATGCAACTTAAAAATCACACAATTGCAAAAGATATGCCTCAAGAGTGGGAGATTGGTCAAGATGTACATAAAGCGTTAAAAAATTTATATGAAAAAAGAGATTCTTATAATGATGTAAGAGAATTACAAAAAGATTTAGAAAGAAACTTAAAAGCTGTTTGTGGAGAGAGTGAACTTGAGAAATATCTTATAGATTTACAAATAAGAAAGCTTCAATATCTTGTACATAATGATATAAAGCGTTTTGAAGATGGTTGGAGAGTTGCTGCTTGCGAAGAGAATTTCAAAGTTCCTTATAAAGGGTTTGAGTTAGTTGGACAGATAGATAGAATAGATAAAAAAGAGAATCTTTTAACTGTAATAGATTATAAAACAGGTTCTTATCCTATGCTAACTTTAAAAACATTAGAAAAAAGTACAGACTTTCAGTTAGAGTTTTATTATTTATTAGCTGCAGGTTTAGGAAATGTACAAGAGTGTGCCTACTATGATTTAAAAGATTCCCAATTTGTGTATGAAAATTTACTAAAAGAGAAATTAGCATTATTAGATACACATTTAATAAAATTAACTAATACAAAAGAGATCAATTTTACAATGTGTGAAGATCTACAAAAATGTCAATATTGTGAATTTTCCCTTTTATGTGGTAGGGGTGTGTAATGTTTATAAATAATTTGGCATATGAAGCGAGTGCAGGTAGTGGAAAAACTTTTATGCTTGTTGTACGTTACCTCTCTTTACTTTTTCGTGGAGCAGATCCATCAAAAATTTTAGCATTAACATTTACAAATAAAGCAGCAGCAGAGATGCAAGAGCGTATTGTTACAACGCTTGATGAATTAGAAAATAGAGATGAATTAAATGAGATAGTAAAAGTTTCTGCTATCACTAAAGCAGAAATTTTAAAACAAAGAGCAAAAGTCTTACATCAGTTTTTAAATAGTGATGTGAAGATTATGACAATCGATAAATTTTTTACAACTATTTTAAGAAAGTTTTCACTTTATACTTCTTTAATGCCAAATTTTACAACTTCTGCATCACAGCATGAGATAAAGCTTTTAGAGCGTTTTTTACAAGAGATAGAAGTTGCAAACAAAAAAAAAGATTTTATAGATTTAGCCTTAGAATTTAACAAACGTTTTAGTGATATTTTTTTAATTTTAGAACAACTCTATATGAAAAAAGATGAGTTTCAAAATCTACAATTTACAAAACAAAACTATCACCATTATAAAGAGATGATTTTAAAAGAGTTTTATGCTCTTCAAAAGATAGTTTTTGAGTCTAAAGGTGCTTCAAAAACTGCAAAAAATGGTATGAGTATTGAGGATTTTGAAGATATTTTACATAAAAGCTGGATTTCACGTGAAAGTTTAGAGTATAGAACTTTTGCAAAATGTTATGAACCTCAAATGGATGAACATCTTCATACGATTCAAAAGTTACTTAAAGAGTATATGCAAGCAAAAGAGTCTTCATTTTTTTATGAACTTATGCAGTTTGTAGAGATTTACCAAAGAGCAAAAAAAGCTCTTTATATGAAAGATAGTGAACTCTCTTTTAATGATGTAACAATTTTAGTATATTATTTATTACAAAAAAGGGTAGATAGTGAGTTTTTATATTTTAGACTCGATGCAACAATAGAGCATATTTTACTTGATGAGTTTCAAGATACAAGTATTATCCAATATAAAATTTTAAAACCTCTTATAGATGAGATTGTTTCAGGTAATGGTTTATTTGAAGATGCTAGTTTTTTCTTTGTGGGAGATAAAAAGCAATCTATTTATAGATTTCGTGGAGGAGTTTCAGCTCTTTTTGATGTTGTTGCTCAAGAGCAACATACTCAAGTAGAAAAATTATTAACAAATTACCGTTCAAAAGAGATGATCATTTCATTTGTTAATGACACTTTTCAAAATAAAATTAAAAACTATACTCCGCAAAAAGTAAGGGAAGAAGCACAAGGTGGTTATGTAGAAGTTTTAGAAACTTCTAACCCTTTAGAAGAAACACTTTTATGGATTGAAAAATTATTAAATAATGGTGCACGTGCAGATGACATTGCAATTTTATGTGCAACAAATGGTGATGGAGAAGTTATTAAAAATCTTTTAGTAGAAAAAGGGATAGAAGTTGTAACTGAAACAACAACAAAACTTATTCATCAAAAAAGTGTAATGGCAGTTTTGGAATATTTAAAGTATCTTTATTTTAATGAAGAGATTTATAAATATAACTTTTTTGCACTTATCAATAAAGAAGTTGATGAAATTTTTAAAATTGATCTTCAGTTTTATTCTTTATCGGCTATTGTAAAAATTATTATTGAGAAATATCAACTCTTTTTTGATGAATTTCATCTTATTCGTTTTTTAGATGTTGTAGAGTCTTATAAAGATGTTGAATCTTTACTATTTGAGTATGAACGTTTAGATACACCAGCTGCTGCAACAGATTTAAAAGGGATTAGGGTTTTAACAATTCATAAGTCAAAAGGGTTGGAGTATGAGCATGTTGTGGTGATGGATAGACTTAAAAATCCACCACCTTCAAGAGAGAGTATTATTTTTGAATATGAAAATATTACATTAAAAAATATCTATTTACGTATGAAAAATAGAGATGCTTTAGATAGCGGATATAAAGAAGCTCTTTTGAAAGAAAAAATTTTAAGTTATGAAGATAATTTAAATGCAATGTATGTTGCTTTCACTCGTGCAAAACAAAATCTTATTATTGTTCAAAAAGAGCAAAAATCTATTTTTGAACAGCTTGATTTAAAAGTGGGTTTTTTGGGAGACTTTAGAGTTGAACAAAAAAAGAAAGAGCAGGATTTTAGACCAAAACCATTCTTCTATAAAGAGAAAAAATATGGTGTACAAAATGAAGTTATTTTAAAAGAGAAAGAGCAAAGCTTAGATTTTCAAGCACAAAACTTTGGAACAGCACTTCACTATATGTTAGAGATGTTAGAGGAGTTTAATCTTCAAAGTATTGCACAAGCAAAAGATGCAACTTTTATGAAGTTTGGAAATATTTTAACACAAGAGGATTTTTTAGAAATTCAAAAAAGAGTAGAGTTATTATTAAATAATGAAGAGTTTTTAAATCTTTTAGGAGATAGTTACACAAAAGAACAGCCAATACAAAAAGGAAAAAAACTATACTATATAGATTTACTTATTTGGCATGAAGAATATTCTATTGTTATTGACTATAAAACTTCACTTTTGGATGAGCAAGAGCACAAAAAGCAGGTAAAAAATTATATTGCTTTAGTACAAGAAGCGACAAAAAAAGAAGTAAGGGGTTACCTCTGTTATATTCTAGAGGATGGAGTTGAATTAAAAAAAGTTTAGTTAAGTTTTTTTTGTTATAATTTCATCGCTTCTCTTTAGACTTGTGCAATAGAGATTTGGAACAATGTGTCAGGGTAGGAATACAGCAGCACACTCCAAATTTTTATGTGCCGCAAGTATCTGGAGAGAAGTCTTTTACTTCTTTATTAATTCCACATTTTTAACTTCAATAAATCAAAAAACGATACAATACAATCAAAAAAAATTTATAATCTTAAGGATATTACTATGCCATTACTTGATTCATTTATGGTTGATCATACAAAAATACCAGCACCTGCAGTTCGTAAAGCAAAAACAATGAAAACAAAAAAAGGTGAAAAGATTACTGTATTTGATTTACGTTTTGTAAAACCAAATAAAGAGATTTTATCAGAAAAAGGGATTCATACATTAGAACATCTATTTGCAGGATTTATGAGAGAACATCTTAATTCTAAAAAAGTTGAAATTATCGATATCTCTCCAATGGGATGTAGAACAGGTTTTTATATGTCACTTCTTGGAACTCCAAGTGAGAAAAAAGTAAAAAAAGCTTGGAAGGCGTCTATGAAAGATGTGTTAAAAGTAAAACGTAAAAAAGATATTCCAGAACTAAACAAATATCAATGTGGTACATATACTATGCATTCTTTAAAAGATGCGAAAAATATAGCAAAAGCTGTATTGAAAAATGGTATAGGTATTATGGACAATAAAAAACTAAAACTAGATCTTTCAAAGGTGAAATAATGCGTTTACTCCTTCCAATGGATATTGCAAATGAAGAGGAAGCAAAACTTGTTAAACTTGATGATGCAAAAGTTTGGGCGCAACTTCTTATAGAAGATGGAAAACTTGTAGAAACAAAGTTTGCTCAAAATAAAGAGGATTTTGAAGATTTTAGTGAAGCAGTTGTAGTGGTGAGTGATAATGAGTATGTTTGGCCTTTTATTGAACTTTCAATGTTAGTACTTGTAGCTCATACGCAACGTTATATTGAAGATATTGTTGAAGCATATATCTTTAAAGAGTTACACGACTTAGCATACTAAACTTATGAACTTAGATCAATTTTTAGAACTTTTTAATCCATTACCAGGAAATCATTATCTTCAGGTGTGTACACAAGAGGATGAGATTTCTAAAGCTTTAGAAAAAATCTTAGATGGAGTGGGTGGTGAATTTAAACTTATTCTTTATAATGAAAATAATTTAAACTTTTCACAACCTTTTCGTGCTCTTCCACGTGAAAATGATAGTGTTATTTTGCAAGATGTACTCTCTTCTCATAAGAATCCAGATATGCTTGTAAAAATTGCCTATACTACATTGGCAAATACAGCAGATATTATTTTACTTGAGAAAAAAGAGAATATGAATATAGAGCAAATGAAAGAGTTGTTAGAAAAACATGAGTTTCGTGCTATAAATGATATAGATATACTAAAAGAGTACCATTTAGTAATGGCAAAAAAGATGCATATGTGGGGGAATGGGCTGTAAAAAGATGAATTTTCATCTTT
>Ga0256828_1001515_pt1 | contig 14383 bp, 15 predicted proteins | sample CV88metaG_FD_185993 | JGI IMG/M metagenome (GOLD analysis project Ga0256828, IMG submission 185993) | Hydrothermal vent microbial communities from East Pacific Rise, Pacific Ocean - CV88 | ecosystem: Environmental > Aquatic > Marine > Hydrothermal vents | place: Pacific Ocean: East Pacific Rise...
GCAACTTTAGGTGCTATTTCTACATTTTGTTTAAATACAAATTTATATGCAAACACAAGCAATAAGATAAAGTCTCCTATGAAAAAGGTTAATGGAAAATGGGAAGATATATCTTGGAAAGAAGCATTTGATACTTTAGAGCAAAAAGCAAATTTTTCACTTTCTACTTCTGGAGTAAATGGTGTAGCATTGTTTACAAATGCAAATATAAGTATTGAAGAGTCTTATGCCTTAAATAAGTTATACAAAGCTGGTTTTAGATCAAACAATATTGCAACAAACTCTTACAATAGTGAAAAGCTATCTTTAGAAGCTAGAACTATAACTTATGGAATTGATAGTGTTTCTGGAACATTTGATGATATTATTAACTCAAATTATTGTTTTCTTTTTGATACAAATAAATCAGCTTTACAAATAAATAAAAATATTAAATATATTGATATATCAACTTCTATTAGCAATAAAAATGATGCTTTTATAAACTTAAATATTACAAAATCAAATTATTATTTACTTATAAACTTTATAATAAACGAATATTTACAAAAACTAAGTAAAAACAATTTGATTTATCTAAAAAGACATTTTGTATTTGCAAATTTTAAAGACTCTACTCAATGGGAAATATCTTTTAACAATTATAAAAAAGCATTTAAAAAATATACATTATCTTATATAAGTGAAAAATTAAAATTAGATCCAAATGAAAATATAACTCAATTTGAAGAAAAACTTGTAAAAATTAAAGATTTATTTTTAAATAAAAAATTAAAAATAATCTCTTTAACATCTAAAACTTTTAATATATCAAGTAATGCTATTGATTCAAATTTATTACTTCAAACTTTACATCTTATTTGCAATAAACACTCTCGTCCTGGATGTGGAGTATTTAACTTATCAAATTATTTATCTCAAGATAGTTTAGATGGAGTTGGATTATATTCAAATAGATTACCAGCTAATATGTTTATAAAGTTTAAAGAACATAGAAATAAAACAGAAGATATATTTAATATTGCAAAAGGTACTTTAAATCCAGTATCATATAATTATGAAGAGTTTATAAATAATATAAATACAAAAACAACAACTTTTTTATGGTTGTGTAGTGATGAAAATGAAGAACTATTTAATCAAATAAAAAATAAAGATTTATTTGTAGTGCAATCAACAAATAACTATAACAATATAAATAAGAATGCTAATTTAGTATTGCCAAGTGTTAGCAATGATGAAAAAAATCACATATTTATAAGTGAAGATAGAAAAATAAGATATTTTGAACAAAAAAATATTCCTAAAGATTTATCTATGAGTTTACTATGGCAAATATTAGAATTTTCAAAAAGATTTAAAATAAAAGATTTATACAAAAAAGTAAAAATTGATGATACTCAAGGATTAAAAAATGTATTAAATAGATATTTAAATATAGGTTACTTTAAAGATGATAGTTTATTTAGAGTATTATTTGATAATTCTAAATTAAGATTATTTCCTAAAAGTTATGGATTAAATAGTGAAATGAATAGTGATAATAGAATGGTAATTGGAAGTGATGGTGGTGTATTTATAGGGTATAGATACAATATCCAAGAATATTTATATAATGAATATAGACAATTTACACTATTAAATGCTCATGATTTACCAAAATATAAAAATATAATAAATACTAAAAAAACATTTATTTGGCCTGTATATGAAGATAAAAATATTATTTATAGATTTAATCCTGCTGATGATATTTATGCTAAAAAATCATTGAAAAATCATAGAGAATTTTCATTTTATGGGAAAATGGGACAAAAAAATCTTCCATTTGGGAATCTTGAAAAAATTACAAATGAAAAAAATAATAAAAAGACATTTAAATATAGAGCTAAGTTATTTACTATTAATTAAAAGTATATTTATAGTAAATACCAAATATGCTTTCTTGATACATATATGAAGATGGGAATGATGTATATTTTTCATTTAATATATTATAATAATTCATGTTAGTTGTTTTATTTTTTAATTTTTTATAATCAAATGAAATAATAAAATTCGATTTTTTAATAAATATATAATTCACTCTTAATTTTATATTATATGCAATAGTATTAATATGCTGTATTGTATAAAAATTTCTTAATAAATGTATATCTTTTGTCTTTATATACTCATTAATAATAGAAGGAGTGATTTCAAATTTCAAATTATTAGAAATATTATTACTATAATTTAATCCTAAACTATACTCATAAAAGTTCTGTTCAAATTTTAAACTATTATCATTAATATATTTTTTACTTTTTTTAATATAATCTTCTTGATAAGTATTTTTCCAATTCATATTTAAAACTTTATAGTTAAATTTAATAAATATATTATTAATATATTTATTTAAATCTTTATCTATTTTAATTGAAGTATTATAATATTTTTCAACTGTACAATCTGATGTAGAATAAACAGTTAATTTATCACCTTTCCAATCAAAATCTTTTCCTATTTTTATTTTATTATTTAATAAAATTGATTTATTTACAGTAGTATTAAAATATTTTATTTTATATTTATATTCTAAGTTAATAGTATCAAAATTAAATGGAAATTCAAGTTTAGATTTTAAATTCTGGAAATTATTACTTTTAACTGTATAAAAAAATTTACCGTAATGGTTTTTAAAAGATATACTAAAATTTCCAGCAAATATAATTGCTGGAAATATAAAAACTAATAATATAACTTTCATTATTCTCTTAATTCATAAATACCATCACCATCTGCATCTATATAAGTTTTTGCTTCATTTGATTCAACTTTTATTTTTACTTCACCATTATTTGACATATTATAATGTGCTTCACCACTTATTAAAGTATCATTATATTTAAATATAAAAGGTGTCTTTGACATATCATAATTAGTATTATAATCTACATATGAAACTAAATTATTTATATAAACTCTTCCTCCTGTTTGATAAATTTCAAAATTATAATTATCTTTAATATAATATGTACAATCTTTCAATCCATAAAATTCACTACCTTCTTTTGCTTGTAATGTTAATGATAATTTAGCCTTTTCCATTTCACCATAATTATCAAAACTACTTACATCTATAGACATGTAACTTTTAGCAAAAATTTTTACTTTTACATTATCAGATATATTATCAACAGTAAAATCTGATATAAATTTAAAATCATAATTTTTATAGTCATCTGCATTAGAGTCATAATTAGAAATTTTCATATTAATTATTCCATCCATGATTTCACCATCTTCCTGACATTTATTTACTTTAAATGTAATTGTTCCACCATTATTTTCTTTTACTTCACCACTATAATTAATTGTTCCACCTTGAGAACAACTTTCAGATTCATCTATTGTCTCATTTAAAGAATATGATTTTAAATTAATATTTTTACTATATTCTAAAGCTTTTTTTGATATTTTACTTCCTAATAATGCAGTATTTAACTTTGAAGTAGTATCTATACTATTTAAAACACCACTTACTTGATTTGTTGTTGTAGCATCTTCTACTTTTTGTCCATTTTCTAATGTTGGTTTTGCAATAACAGAATTTGATGGGAAATTTAAACTATCTGATGAAGAGCTACTACCACCGCCTCCACATCCTACTAATATTAAGCTTGATAGTATAGTTAAACTAATTCCTATTTTTTTCATATTTTTCATATTTTGTATCCTTTTATTTTACATAGTATATCTATTTATTTATTAATATATTACATTTAAAATAAAATATTTAAATTAAAAATCTCTTAGTTTTATAAGTGCTACTTTTACTTTTTCTAAGTAGTCATCTCTACTTATATGTTTAGCTCCAAAGCTTTCTAAATAAGGAGTGTGTATTTGGGAATCGATTATTGTAAATCCATTTTGTTTTAGCCTCTTAACAAGTGATACAAAATGAAAGAGAGAAATGGACTCAACCAATAATAATTGGAGTTTAACAATCTCCCAACTTGATATATTTTTTGAAGGGAGCTTGGGCGATTATTTAGAGCTATAACATTATTACATTTGGTGACTTAACACAAAATTTATAAAGGTCTCTGTAATTTTTTAAATAATTACTTTAAATCACTTTTGATTAATTTGATAGTTTTTAATAAATCAGGCAATTTTGTATCACAAACATTAAAAATATATTTTGCATCTACATCAAAATAATGATGTGATATAATATCTCTTAAGCCTTTTGCACCTGTCCAATCAATCTGTGGATATTTTTTTAATAATTCTTTATTTGTAATCTTATCAATATTTTTTAAGCTTTCACCTGTTGCAATAAGAAGCATACAAATGCTATCAAGTTTTTCCATACCTTCAGGTGAGTTTGTAAAAAAGTCTGTATTATTTACTGGTTTAAATCTTTGTAAAATAGTAGTAATTGCTGATTCTACTTGAGTTAATAATTCTATAAGAAATACTTTATCATACATATATAGCTTCTTTTTCTATTCTATTTTTTAAATAAGGGTTCATTTTTTCTCTAACTCTTACTATATCAATATCAGCATTTAGAATATTTTTTAAATCTTCTTTTAAATGCACTAAAGCAAATAAATCTGTATAATCTGTTTTAATACAAATATCAACATCACTATTTATTGTAGCTTCATCTCTTGCATAACTACCAAATAGACCTATTTTTTCTATTTTATATATATCTTTAAATTCTTGATAATGGTTTTTTAAATGTTCTAATATATATTTTTTATCCATAATAAACAATTATATCATACACTGATATAATCTTATATAAATACTAAAAATCTCTTGGTTTTGTAAGTGCTACTTTTACTTTTTCTAAGTAGTCATCTCTACTTATATGTTTAGCTCCAAAGCTTTCTAAATAAGGAGTGTGTATTTGGGAATCGATTAGAGTAAATCCATTTTGTTTTAATCGTTCTACCAAAGCTACAAAAGCTACTTTACTAGCTCCACTTACTTTGCTAAACATAGATTCTCCACAAAATATATCACCTACAATAATACCATATCCACCACCTACAAGTTCACCATCTATATAAGCTTCAAAACTATGTGCAAATTTTTGGGAATGAAGCTGGCTATATGTTTCAATCATATCAGGATGTATCCAAGTACCATCTTGATCTTTTCTTGGAGCATTTGCACACTCAATCATAACTTGAACAAAGTTAGTATCAAACCTTATTTCAAAGATATTTTTTTTGATAAGCTTTTTTAAGTTTTTACTTATATGAAGTTCATTTATATCTAATACAAATCTAGGATTGGGACTCCACCATAAAATAGGATCATCTTCATTATACCAAGGAAAAATACCCTTTACATATGCAGCCATAACTCGATTTGCACTTAAATCTCCACCATAAGCTAAAAGACCCTCATCACTAGCTAAACTAGGATTTGGAAAAGTCATTGAATATTTACTAATTTGAGGTATCATAAATCTTACTCTTATTTATATATAAATTTAAACTCATCATTTTTAAATTCTACTTTTACATCTCCACCATCTTTAAGATCTCCAAATAAAATTTCATTTGTTATAGGCTCTTTTATTTTATCTCTTATTACTCTTTGAAGTGGTCTTGCACCATTTTCTTTATCATAACCTAGCCTTGCTAGTTCTTTTTTTGCTTGTTGGCTTAGAGTAATAAAAATATTTTTATCTTTTAAAGAGTCATTTATATTTTTAATAAATTTAGATACTATTTTTATTATTATATCTTGTGATAGTTTATTAAATGATACTACCTCATCAAGTCTATTTATAAATTCAGGTGAGAAAAATGCTTTTATTGCTTTGCTTGTAGGACTACTTTCATCTTTTGCAAATCCCATAACATTTGCTTCTTTTGTACCTAAGTTTGATGTTAAAATCAATACTACATTTTGAAAATCAGATTTTACACCATTGTTATCTGTAAGTGTTGCATTATCCATTACTTGAAGTAGTATATTCATAAGTTCTGGATGTGCTTTTTCTATCTCATCAAGAAGAAGTACACAATAAGGATGTTTTTTAATAGCTTCTGTTAAAAGTCCACCTTTATCACTACCTACATAACCTGCTGGAGCTCCTATTAATCTACTAACAGTATGAGATTCACTATATTCACTCATATCAAATCTTTCAAAATGTACACCCATAACAGCAGCTAATTCTTTTGCTACTTCTGTTTTACCAACTCCTGTTGCACCTGTAAATAAAAAACTTCCTACTGGTTTATTATCTTCACCTAAACCAGCTCTATTTATTTTAATTGCTTTTGTGATAGTTTTTATTGCTTCATCTTGTCCAAAAACTCTTTTTGATAGATTGGTATCTATATTTTTAAGTAATGATAAATCTGTTTTTGTAGCTGTTTTTGTAGGTATTTGAACCATTGTAGAAATAGTAGCTTCTACATCTCTTTGAGTTATTTTTATATTTTTTTTAGTTTTATTAGTTCTAAACTTTTTATTTACAGCAACTTCATCTAATACATCTATTGCACTATCTGGTAAATATCTATCAGATATAAACTTTTTTGATAACTCTACACAAAGTTCTATTGCATTTTTAGTATATTTTACACCATGAAAATCTTCATATTTATCTTTGATACCTTCTAATATTTTAACAGCATCACTAATACTAGGTTCTTTTACATCTATTTTGGCAAATCTTCTTGCAAATGCTTTATCTTTTATAAAATCATTTCTATACTCTTCATATGTTGTAGCACCTATTACTCTTAAAGTTCCATCACCCAACATTGGTTTTAGTATATTTGAAGCATCCATAGATGATCCACCTACACTTCCAGCACCTATTAATTGATGTATTTCATCTATAAATAAAATTGCATTTTTTTCTTTTTTTATATCACTAATTACAGCTTTTAATTTTTTTTCAAAATCTCCTCTGTATTTAGTACCAGCTACCATAGAACCCATATCAAGTGAAAATATTTTTGCATCACTTAATATATCTGGAACTTCATTTGATGCAATTTTTAGTGCTAAACCTTGGGCTATTGCTGTTTTTCCAACTCCTGTTTCACCTAAAAGTATTGGATTGTTTTTCTTTCTTCTTCCTAGTACTTCTATTACTCTTTGTACTTCTTTACTTCTTCCTATTACTGGATCTATTTTACCTTTTAAAGCTAAAGCAACCAATTCTTCAGAGTTATCTTTTAGTGCTGATTTTTTCTCTTTTTTAGGTTCATTTATATCTATTTGAATTACATCATCAAGTTCATCTTCATCAAATTCATCATTTGAACCATGACTAATCTCTTCTAATATATCTACTTTTTGAAGTCCTAATTGTTTTAATAAATAAGTACTATAATTTTTATCATCTTTTAGTATAGTAACAAACATATCAACAACTGTTGCCTTTGGCTTTCCACTAAGTTGTGCATGAGTTATTATTTGTTCTATTGTAGTTGTTAAATTTACTGTTTCTATTGGGTCTTGATTTACATCTGTTTCACTAAATTTTGGTATATTTTTATTTATATAATCTTTAATTGTATTTTGTATATCTTCTGTATTTATTTGAAGGTTATCAAATATCTCTTGTACTACACTATCATCTAATAAATATATAAATACATGATCTACAGTTATATATTCGTGTTTATTTGCTCTAGCATAAGTGATTGCATGACCAAACACCTCTTGTAATTTTTCATGTATCATATTATTCTTCTTCTATTATTGCTTTTAATGGAAACTGTGCTTTTCTAGCATTTACTTTTACTTGTGCTACTTTTGTAGCTGCTATTTCATGTACATATACTCCACATACAGCTTTTCCATTTTTATGTACTTTTAACATTATTGCCATTGCTTCATCATGTGTTTTTTTAAATATATTCATCAAAATATCAACAACAAAATCCATAGTAGAGTAATCATCATTTAATAATAACACTTTATATTTTTTGGGTTCTTCTAATTCTATCTCTTCTTGAATATCAAATTCTACTTCTTTTGACAATGCTAAACCTTTATTTTTAATTATTTATTTATATTTGGTATCTTATTATTATACCAAATATAATAAAGCAATATATTAATCTAATAAATAAATTGTATAATTTATTAATTTTTGATTATTATTTAGATAAACTATATCCATGTTATTAACAAAGAAAACTGAATATGCATTATTATCACTAATATCTATTGCTAAGAGTACTACTCCTAAAAATGTAGATGTATTATCAAAAGAATTAAATATACCCAAACCATATCTGGCAAAAATATTACAAAATTTTTCAAAACAAAATATTTTAAAATCATTTAAAGGTATAAATGGTGGATTTGAACTAGCTTTACATCCTAGAGATATAAGTATTTTACAAATTGCAACTATTTCAGAAGAAAAACTACCAGTAGTTTTTGAGTGTTCTAGTAATCAGGATGATTGTCCTAGTTCAAAAGCTTCAACATGTAGTTTATGGTCTGTTTTAAATACTCTACAAAATAAAATAGATGATTTTTTAAAATCACTAACATTAAAGGATATTATGCAATGAAATTTTTTCATATCTCACATACTGATTTAGATGGTTATTCTTGTCAGCTAATCTCATCTAAAATATTTCCAAATGGAAATTTTTATAATGCAAACTATGGATTAGAAGTAAAAATAGCTATAGAAAAAGTTTTAGAAGAGATTTTAAACTTTAAAGATGAAGAGATATTCTTTTTAATAAGTGATTTAAATCTAACTTTAGATGAATCAAAAAGTTTAAATAGAAGTATAAATAAACTAAATAATGAAGGTTTTAATATAAAACTTCAATTATTAGATCATCATGCAACAGGTAAACCATCATCTTTAAAATATGATTGGTATTTTTTAGATGTAAGTAGAAGTGCTACTAAAATAGTATATGATTATTTTACTACAAATTATGATGAATTTAAATCAATGTGTAGTGATGAATTTAACAAACTAATTGAAGCAGTTGATGATATTGATATTTGGCATGAAAATGATGAATATTTTGAATTTGGAAAAGTTTTAATGAGATTAATATCTCACTCACATGAAATTAATCCTGTATTATTCCCTGATGAAAATAGAGATTATAGATATTTTTTACTAAATAAAGCTATGGATTTTATTCACATGAAAGATGCTCATATTGTACTAGATGATCATATTCAAAACCTAAAAAAGCAATATCTAAGACTAGATGAAAAAAATGATACAATAGATAATCTTATGTCAAAATATCTTGTACATTTATTAGAAAACAAAAAAGAAGAATTTGCTATTTATTACAAAGGTCATAAAGGAATATTGACTTTTTCATTAGCAAATATATCTATTCCTGCAAATACATTTCTAAAAGCAAATCCTGATTTTGACTTTTTTGTAAACCTTGGTAGAAGGGGAAGTACAGGCTTTAGAGCTACTGGAAAAATAGATGTTGCTAAACTTGCTGCAGACTTAAATGGTGGTGGTGGACATCCAAATGCAAGTGGTGGAAGTTTTAGAGATTTTAAAGAAACAACAGATTACAAAAAAATTAAACAATTTTTTGAAGAAAAATTAAAAGCTTTAGAAATTTCTTAAGCTAAAATGATATATAATAATTAATAAAGGATTTATAAATGAAAATAGTAACTTTTGAAGATATAGATGATAGTTTAATGAATGGACACGAAGCATGTTTCGTACATAGTGGTTGTTCTGGTGATGCAGATGTAGTAATATTAGATATTAATTCAATATTTGATTATGAAGAAAAAAAGCATGAGCTTTGTAAAGAAAATTATACTTCAATTTCAATAATTGATGATCCAACTGATTTTGATGCATTTAAAAACTTTGGTATTACAGCTTGGATAAAAAGAGAAAATATAAATGATTTACCAGGATTATTAAGCGATATTCAAAAAAGAATGGGATTATAATATCTTAATAGATACACATATACACCTTGATAATGAAGCTTATTATGATGATATTGATGAAGTAATATCAAATGCTTTAAGTCTTGGTGTAAAAAAGTTCATAATACCAGGTGCAAGTATAAATGACTTACAAAGAGCTGTAAGTTTAAGTGAAAAATACAATGAAGTATATTTTGCAGTTGGTGTTCATCCATATGATATAGAGCAATATGATGAGGCATACTTAGAAAAGTATATCAATCATGATAAATGTGTTGCTGTAGGTGAATGTGGATTGGATTATTTTAGACTTCCTAAAGATGAAGATGAAAAAATAGCAAATATAAAACTTCAAAAAGAAGTTTTTATCTCTCAAATAAATTTAGCAAAAAAATATAAAAAACCATTAATTATACATATAAGAGATGCCTCAAATGATAGTAAAATACTTATGCTTGAAAATGATGTAAAAGAAGTTGGTGGAGTGTTGCATTGTTTTAATGCTGATGAACAACTTTTAGTCCTAGCTGAACATGGTTTTTATTTTGGTATTGGTGGTGTTTTAACATTTAAAAATGCTAAAAAACTTGTAAATGTATTAAGTAAAATTCCACAAGATAAACTAATAATAGAAACAGATGGGCCATATCTAACTCCTCACCCTTATAGAGGTACTAGAAATGAACCAAAATACACAAATGAAGTTGCCTCTAAAATGGCTGAACTTTTAGATATGACAAAAGAACAAATAGAAGATTTAACAACTTCAAATGCAAATAAATTATTTAATTTAAAATAATTTACTCTTCAACACTTACTATACAATTTGGCATAATATCTGGTTTTGTTATTTTTACTTTTAGATTTTTAATATCATAAGTAGATTTTAAACCTTTTCGTATAAATAATATTGCATCTTCTATTAGTTTAAACTCTTCATTTTCCATAGAAGATTGTGCAAAAGAAGCAACTTTACTATAATCTATAAAATTACTTCCATCTTCATTGTAAAAATATTCAAAAGATATATCTAGTATTACTTTTTGTTTTTTTACTCTTTCAAAATCAAGTATCCCTATAATACAATCAAATGTTAAATCATTTATATTTACTTTTAACATTATACTTTTTTCTCTTCACCTTTTATAAGTCTTACTATATTTGGAATATGTTTATAAAATATTACAAATGTTATTATATACACAGGTGCATTTGAGTTTACAGTAAGTCCATTTTGCATAAATATTACAGCAATTACAACTCCAACTAATCCAATTAAAGAAGATATAGATGATATTTTTAGAACCTTAGCACTAAATCCCCAAACAGCAGCACCTATTAAAGCTGGAACAGGAATAAGTGTAAGAAATACACCAAGTCCAGTAGCAACACCTTTTCCACCTTCTAAACCTAAAAATATACTGTAACAATGCCCTACTACACTAAGTACTGCCATACCCCAAAGTGTTGCATCACTTAAGCCATATGCCATACCTATAAGTACTACTACAGCACCCTTTAAAGCATCTAGTATAACTGTTGCAGCTCCTAGTTTTTTTGCCAATGATGGATTAGTTTGTTTTACAACTCTTAGTACATTTGTAGCACCTATACTTTTACTTCCTGATTCTTGTACATTCACCCCTGCAAACTTTTTTGCTAGTATTAAACCAAAAGGGATAGAACCCACTATATAAGCTATTGCTAGAAATACTATATTTGTATTAAAAATATCCATTTAAATTCCTGTAGATTATTTATTTTATACTATTATAACCAAAATTTAGTTAATATAAATATTATAAACTTATAAGGGATAATTTAATGGATTTTAAAAAAGAGATTATTAGATTAAAAAAAGAATTAGATGTAACTATAGTTGCTCACTTTTATCAAAAAGATGAAGTATTTGAACTAGGTGATATTACAGGTGATTCTTTAGAATTGGCAAAAAAAGCTATGGAAACAAAAAGTGAAAATATACTTTTTTGTGGTGTTGGATTTATGGGACAAAGTGTTAAAGTTTTAGCACCTCATAAAAGAGTTATGATGCCAAAAATAGCTTGTTGTGCAATGGCAAAAATGATTGATGTAGAATATTTTAAAGATAATCTTAAAATCCTAAATGATGCAGGTCTTAAAAATGAAGATATTTTACCAATAACTTACATAAACTCATCTGCTGAAGTAAAAGCAGAAGTTGGAAAGATGGGTGGATATGTTTGTACAAGTTCTAATGCTTTTAAAATAATAAACAAAGGTTTAGAATCTGGTAAAAAAATATTCTTTGTTCCAGATAGATGTTTAGGGCAAAACTTTGCAAATCAAATTGGACTTAAATCTTCTGTTATTGGAATAAATGACATAAAAGATGTACTTGATAGTGATATTATTTGTTATAATGGTTTTTGTTCAGTTCATCAGCTATTTACAGTTGAAGATATAGAATTTTATAGAGAAAAATATCCAGATATAATCGTTGCTGTTCATCCTGAATGTGATGTAGAAATAGTAAAAAGAGCAGACTTTGTAGGTTCAACATCTCAACTTATAAACTATATCACAAATGAAATTTCACCTGATCAAAAAGTTGTTGTAGGAACTGAATATAATATGGTAAATAGACTAAGAGATAAAAATACTTATGTATTAAGTTCTACAAAACCAGAATGTCCAACAATGAACGAAACTACAGTTGAAGACTTATATAATACATTAAAATCTATTGAAAATAAAACATATGACAATGAAATAACAGTTGATGAAGATGTATCAAAATATGCGAAAATAGCTTTAGAACGAATGTTCACAGTATAGGAAAAAACATGGCAATAAATATTAAAAAATTTGTAAAAAATGCAATAATTGAAGATAATGGTAGAGGTGATTTATTTTTTGATATAGCACCAAAAGGTAGATTTACAGCAAGAGTAATTGCAAAAGACAATGGTGTAATAGCTGGTATTAAATATGCAAAAGCTTTAAGTAAAACAGAAAAATTTGATTGTAAATTTTTATTAAAAGATGGAGATAGTGTATCTAAAGGTGATGTTATAGCTGAACTTGAAGGGAAAGCTTCTGTATTACTTTCTAGTGAAAGAACATTTTTAAATCTACTTCAACATGCTTCTGGTATTGCAACAAATGCTAGTAAATATGCAAAATTACTTAAAGGTAGTGATGTTGTTTTACTAGATACAAGAAAAACAAGACCACAACTTAGAGATTTTGAAAAATATGCTTCTAGAATTGGTGGGGCAATTAACCATAGACTTGGTCTTGATGATTGTCTAATGTTAAAAGATACTCACCTTAAAACAATTCCCAATTTAAAAGAGTTTGTAAAATCTGCTAGAAAAAGAATTTCATGGGTTACTAAAATAGAGATTGAGTGTGAAACATTTGAACAAGTAAAAGAAGCAATGGATGCTGGGGCTGATATTATTATGTGTGATAATATGAATCCTGATCAAATAAGAACAGTTGCTGATTTTAGAGATAAAGAACACCCTCATGTATTACTTGAAGCTAGTGGAAATATTACTACTGAAACAATTACTTCTTACTTAAATTCTGGTATTGATGCAATATCTAGTGGAAGTATTATTCATCAAGCAACATGGCTTGATTTTTCAATGAAATTTGATTAGGATTATATTTTGAATAAGTACAAAGATGCCTTAGATTTAATACACAATGCACATTATATTGTAATAATCTCTCACATAAATCCAGATGCTGATACACTTTCTTGTTCACTTGCTATGAGTAATTATTTAAGTGAAAATAATATAAAACATAAAGTATTTAATAAACAAGATGATTTACCAAAAAACTTAGATTATCTACATGGATACAATAAAATAACTAATCAATTACCAAAATCATATGATTTAGCTATTTATATGGATTGTGGAGATATACATAGACCTGCAATTACAATTGATGAAAACTGTAAAATTATCAATTTTGATCATCATCAATCAAATGATGATTTTGGATTTATTAATTTTGTAGATGATAGTAAAGCTAGTACTGCTGAGATATTATTTGATTTTTTTATTAAAAATGATTTAGTTATTTCTAAAAATATGGCTGAGTGTTTATATACAGGAATTTATGATGATAGTTTAGCCTTTACAACTCCTAGAACTGATGCAAATACATTTAGAGCTATTAATTTTCTTGTAAAATGTGGTGTAAATCCTGGATATGTTGCATCTCAATTAACTCAAAGACAAAGTATAGCAAAACTTCAAATTCAAGCAAAAGTAGTTCAATCACTAGAATTATATGAAGAAGGAAGAGTTGCTGTTATTTATGTATTGCCACAATGGCTTGAACAAACAGGAGCAACATATAAAGATTGTGATGAAGTTATAAATCAAGTATTAAACTTAGCTGTTGTTGATATTGCAATATTTTTAAGAGTATCTGATGGTAGAACTAGAGTATC
>Ga0256828_1001516_pt1 | contig 14377 bp, 21 predicted proteins | sample CV88metaG_FD_185993 | JGI IMG/M metagenome (GOLD analysis project Ga0256828, IMG submission 185993) | Hydrothermal vent microbial communities from East Pacific Rise, Pacific Ocean - CV88 | ecosystem: Environmental > Aquatic > Marine > Hydrothermal vents | place: Pacific Ocean: East Pacific Rise...
GTACAATTTTTCCATCTTTCACTAACTTCAATAATGTTAAGATAGGTTCAGATAGTACACGATACCCTTGCACAATAGGCACACAGTTGTCATACGACAATTTATACTTATCTAAGTTATCGTGGTCAATATCATCTCCAAACTCAAGGAGCAAGTCTGCATCTAATGGCTCTTCTATAAGCTTCACAAGTTTTTTTGCTTTGTAGATGTCATACCCAAAGGACTCCATATTATCTATATCTTTTAAAATATCGTTGTAGATATACATATAGTTAATCGTTGCCCCTGGTGTAGCTTTTACGTAACCTTGTGTTGCCCAGGTAAAGAGTGGCACTCTTAACTTTCGTTCTCTCTCAAGAAGTGTCTCCTCTGGTACATAGTAATTCCCCTCTATGTGGTATGTATCTCCTTTTTTATACACTTTCATAAAAGAAGAGAAATCATCAATCAAAGAGAGGTCCATTCCTCCAACAAAAGAACCAGATGTGTCTACTTCACCCCTACACGCATTCCACTTTTCGAGTGGTATATAACTCTGCGATGCAGTGGTCCACACATTTAAGTGTTTAACGAGAAAGGCATTTAGCTTCTCTGGACGCTCTTTTGCTTTTTTTGCTTCATTTGCTAAGAAGTCTTTATCGACAGACACACCATAATTTGGATTAGCAGCTTCCCACACCTCTTCTCTAAAGTACCAATCATCATACGCATCACCATCAGGTTTTTTTGGTGCTTCTGCAATAAAGACAAAAAGGTCATCATCTTCAACAATACCTTCAACTACTTTTTTTGCATGTTCATAGTCTAAATAGCAAGGACTAGCTACATTAAATCCAGCAGTAGTAATATCCATCATGTGAGGTTGTTCACGAGATGCCATAGAGGACTTTACATTGTCACGTAGAGCATTATCTGGGTGTGCGTGACGCTCATCTGCAAGACCAAATGATGCATTAATCCCATCAAGCGTCTTACTGTCACGTCCAAGTGCTTTGAAGAGGGTATTGTTTTTAGTCAGTGTCAATGTAGAGTATGCAAGTTGCCTATAATTTTTAAGTTCATCATGGTTTTTAAGCAACTCATCAAAGCCTACCCAAGCCAATTTAGCCTGTTCTTCTTTTGTTGCAAAGCTATATACTTCTCCACCCTGCTCTCCACGCAAGATACAGTCTGCAATGGCAAGACCAGAACCAAGAATAGTCTTACCATTTTTTTTAGGCATAAACCAAAAAGACTCACCAAATCGTCTTACCCACTTCCCTTTTGAGTTAAGCTTTTCCCATCCTCCCCAAATAGCCACAGCTCTCTTTTGCCACCCCTCAAGCACAAAGAACTCATCATTTTTAGCTTTTACCCCCTTGTAGTGCTTAAAAGTTTGTAGAATGGTCACATAAGCAAGCCCCATCTTTTTATTAAATCTAAGATGTGGTTTCTCTCCATTTTCTACTGCAAGCTTGTCTTGTTCATGTCTGTCAAAAGTTTTATTGTAGTAGGGTTCTATCTTAAACATCAATATCACTATCCATACTCATATCAGCCACAAGGTCAAAGAGGCTTTTTGTTTTTTCTTCTTTTCCAAGCTTTAGTTGCAAGCGTTTACGAGAAGCGACTGATAGCCCAAGCCTATCGCCTAATTTTGCCATATCAGATTTTACACTTTGTAGTGCTGTAAAATAGGGACTTGTATACTCTGCACCTGTTCTTGGACTCACGGAAACTTCTCCATGTTTATTGACTATGGCTACAAGCTTCAAGTATCGCTCATAACTCTCTGCATAGCTTACAATAAGTGGCTCATCTAATGGGCTATACTCATCTCCAAGCTCTGCTGTAATCTCTTGTATCTTACGCACAGCAGTAGTACCGAGAATCCCTTTTGGATTAACTACTTTGCTCTCTTCTTTTCGCTCAAGAGCTTGTTTTACTGGGTCAAACTTTCGCCAGCGAAACTCTTTCACTTTACGCGAAACCTCCATAGGATATGTCCCATACTTTTCAGCCAGCTTACGTTGGCTTATCTTTGTATTTTCATACTCCCATTTTAAAGAATCCCAATCAGTAGTTTCATTTGTTACATTATCCAAGGGTACCCCCTGAAAACGGTTTGTAAAAAGAGATGACTTGAGGCTCGGTAGTACGAGGTGAGGGCTGTGGTGATTTAACCCACCCCCCACGTTTCTTTCTCTCACGCGATGTTTTTATATTATGACATCCAACGCACAATGTTTGTAGATTTTCTTTGTTAAACTTATCACCACCATCTTTTATCTCAACGATATGGTCAACAATCAACTCTGAGGCTTTAAAGAGATGCAAACACATAGCACAAGTAAACCCATCTCTCACTAAGACTGATGGTCGTATATGTTTTCTCCATGCAGTAGAATCATATACTTTCTTAGCACTTTTATTTCTGCTATGCTTATCATAACTCCTGTTTGAGATAGAGAGGCACTGAGTGCATTTTGCTGTGCTATAAATCCCATGGAGAGGACAAAGTTTTTTACTCATTTCCAAAATCCTATTTTTATCTTTCTTGTTAATGGCAATATGTAGTCATACTTACTCTCATCATCATTTATATCAAGAGGTGTAGCAACATAGTCACGAATGTACACCCTTGCATCAGAAGGAACTTCAACAAGCAGAACGTTTTTAAAATTAAATATCTTAATATTACTATTTAAGCTCTCAGCTTTACACTGAGAAAAATAACGAGAGTTTAGCCCAAACTTTACTGCTAGTGAACTTCCCAATATACATCCATCCATCATAGCACTAACAACATCTCTACTCATCAAGCTATCCTCTTCAATATCTCTATCTCTTGTTTAGCAAACTTATCTGCGAGTATAGATGCTTCAAGAGCATAGCTCATACCATCAGTAGAAGTAAATATCTCTTTCTTTGTATCATAACTCCCAACAATCCATACACCATTAACAAAGACTTTTAAATACATCTCCATATAATTTAAATACACACGATTATCAATAAACTTTTTAGCACCCACTTTCTTTTCAACGCTATCATCTTTTAAATAGAACATAGAAGCAACACTCAATCTATTTATATCTACATCATCTACTTCCATAAAAGATACTTTAGCATCTGCTTTATTACCTGCATACTTATTAAACTGCCTATATAAGAAATAAAACCCTTCAAAAATAGCACTCGCGTTATTATTACTATTTAGAGTAAGAGCTTTGTTCACTTGCCGTTCACTTACCGTTTCCCCTAACTCCATTTCTTTCGGTACAGTAGGGCTTTGTGGCTCTTGTTTCGTTCGCTTAGCGTTCACTTGCCGTTCACTCTGTTTTTTTACAGAGGTATAGTGCTTCTGGTGCATAAAGCTCCTCGCTGCATAATGTTTCTCTATCTCATCTACAAACTCTTTTACCCATTTGTGGACAGTACCCTTACTCATAGGCTTCTCTCCTCCCCACGACTTCGCATAGAAGCCTATGGAGTTTACAGCGTGGTTCTCAGCATCATCAAAGTACTCCCAGAAGCATCGTGCCTTAAGCCTCTTGCCTTTATTTTTTAAGCTATCTATATAGTCTGTTGGGTAATTCTTATAATGTATATTCATTAAGCTATCCTTGGCATACTAATGCTCTCAACCATCTCATACTCTACTTCAAAGGTAGGTGCACTTTTGCTTGGTGTAATCTCACGCTCAACTCTAAAGCTCTTTAAATGCTCTATCGCACCATAGTTATCTTTAGTAAGACTAAGTGAGCGAAGATGCGTAGAGAGTGGGTCAAGCTCTTGTTTACCAGACTTATTGACGTATATCTTATCCATGTCATAAACACAACGCACAGCATCAACAATAGCTCCTGCACCCCTAGCACGTGAACTATTGTTCCCCTCACCTTTTTTACTGTGATGCAAAAAGATAATAGATTTATTCTCAGTCCTAGCCCAGTTTAAAAACGGTTGCATAAAGACACGTGCTTGTGAGTTATCATTCTCATCGCCACCATAGAACGCTAAGAGTGGGTCAATGACAATTACGTCATACTCTCTAAGCTCACGCTTCATCGCATAAAACTTACTGCTCATTGTCACACTCTTTCCACGTGTCTCAAGAAGCAACATTGGGTCAGCCGTAGAGATATCTATCTGTAAGTCCTCTCTTCCATCAGTCGCCCTGAATACCTCTTTTTTAATGGTATTGTATCGACTCTTCACCGTACCCTCAGGGTCTTCGCTAAGCCACAAAAACACTTTATTTCCTGCGTCCTCATTGGCAATACGCAATGCAAGCTGTAAAGCCAACCATGTTTTACCTGTACCTCCTGGTGCAACAATCATACTAAGTGTAGCCTTAGGTATAGGTAGCCAATTTTTACATACAAAGGTAGGTGCACTCTCTTTCGCCTCATGCATACTCACACGCTCAATCGTTGCACGACTACCCTCAGCAATAGCTTCAAGTCTTTTAATGGCTCTCTCAAGCACATCACTAGGAGAATCGCCCTCTTTCTCTATCTCTTGACGTGTCTGCATAGAGAGCGTAACAAGCATACGCTTTTGAGCATACTCTCTCACACTGCTCACATACGAAGAGAGATGACTAATGGGATTTGCAGAGAGTACCTCAAGCATTGCTACTTCGTCAAACTTACCCTCTTTTTGTAGCGTAATACGTAAGAAGTCTTCATCAATCGGTCTATTTGCATCAACAAGTGTTTTAATTGCCATAAAAAGAGAAGCATGAAAAGGAATGTAAAAATCAGAAGAACGTAAAATATGAAGAGAAGAGAGTGTACCATCATCATAAGGTGAAAAAATAAAACTAGAGAGTAGAGCTCTCTCAATATTTGCATCATAAAGAGCCATCACAACCCCCTTCCATAAATCATATACTCTTTATAGTGACCATTAGGGGAAGTACGTGAACCAATACAAATGTCCCACTCATTTTTAAGCTGTGCCACACGTGTACGTACATTGTTTATGGGCTTACCATTTGCACCAAGTGGACGATGCTCATAGTCATCTATGGTATGCCCTTCAAACAAAGCCCTAAGAACATAGTAGTTATGACTTCCTCTCTTAAACTTTCCACCCTTTTGGCTTCGTAGTCGACTACACTGCTCATCAAAACTTGCATTAAAATCAAATGCAACACACCCTGCAGAACTTGGAAAAACCCAACTCATCGCATCTCCTCCATACGCTTCTCACTTAAGTCAACAATCTCTTGAAAATAGACAACAGCATCATACGCCTCTTTGCGAATCTTTAAAACATCTTTTTTAGTAAGTGCACTATTAAAAGTGTGTTTTTTAACCTCTGCAAAAGCTTCACTCCCCTCTATCATCGCTCTATCAGCCATCTCAGAAAGAGAAACCTCTACAACGCATACTTTATTACTTCTCTGATGCTCCAAAGACATATCCCACGCCTTTAAACGCATAGAGAAGTAAAGCTCACGCCCTTTGGCATCTAACTCACGTAGAAACATCTCTTCTCTTGCATGTGAAATATTGTTTTGGCTATTTGGATTTAAAAGATTGCTAATTTGATTTTCTGCATTTTCGCCAGCGAAACCTACTCTAAGAGCAAATGCTCCACGGGTAATGCCATGACGCTCACAGTAGTCATCAACAGCACGCGTAAGTGCTACGTAGGTGGTGTAGGGTTTTTGATGTAACATTGTTTGTACTCCTTTTACTATCTACTTTGGTAGTCAATGCAAAAGAGGAGTACAAATCAACCCTTGCATTGACTGCCAAAGTAGACAGCATTCTAAATATAGGCACTTAAAGTATTTATGTTAAAATACAAGTGCATTGCAAAATGTAAAGGGTATTTGGTCTTGCTTCCAAACTTAACCAAATGCCCACTCTATAAACCTTCAAAAAATAAAAGGCTTAATAAAATGAACAAAAAAATCTTAGTCTATAAAACGACTCAATGTGACTTTAACAAAGAATCACCTCTTATTGTAGTGGCTAGAGAGTAGCATCATACTCTTCGCAAATCTTAGGGCTTTCCCATCTCTCTTTTATAGATTTCAACTCTTCTTCTCGAGCAGAGAACAGACGGTCCTTCAAGATTTCACGCATTTGAGTAGCAAGATGAGTGAACGCTTCATCTTGAAGCACTATTGACATAGAGTTTAATGTTCTATTGGTCTCTTCTATCTTAATGCTAAGCTGAAGTGGGTCTCTCCTAAGCAATAGTGCATTTCTAGTGACTGCTTCTTTTCTCGTAGGTAATGTTTCGCTCAAATGATGTCCCTTTTTTAAGGCTTTGTTACAAACTGTTATAAACGCTTGAGCTGTATTATAGACAAATGTTTTGTCTTTTGTCAAGTGTTTTATTTAATCAATTAAAATTAAAAAGGAAAAACATGTTCGGACTCAAGAAAAAACAATCTGTGGTTGATGACCAAGGGCAACCAAAAGTTGCACTCCATAAAGATGCTCTTCAAGATAGGCACATAGATGAACTTATTGGTATTTGTAGAGGCATAAGTGCAGACCATCAGATTGTAACCGAAGAGGGAAAGTTCCTGCTCAAATGGATGCAAGACCATAGAGAGTATGCAAACCAATACCCTTTTGACATCCTATATATTAGACTAAGTGAAATGCTTGAAGATGACATTTTAGACCCCGATGAACAAAAAGAGCTTTTAGAAACCATAAAAGATTTTACTGGAGAGAGCAAAACAGATATAAATCTGCCAAACAAAAGTACATCATTGCCTTTAACTATGCCAGAGCCTATGCTCTTTATAGAGGGGAGTTCGTTTGTTTTTACTGGTGTTTTTACCGTAGGTACACGTAAACGTTGTGAGGAGCTAGTGGTCGAACAAGGTGGTCAGATGCATAAAACCATCAAGAAAGACACCGACTACCTTGTCATTGGAGATATTGGCTCAGACTCATGGGTACACTCAACACACGGAAGAAAGATAGAAAAAGCCCTAGAAAACATTAAAAAAGGTCATAAAATTGAAATAATCTCTGAACACCATTGGATTAAACATCTATGAAAATAGTATATATCATATTATTACTAACTATTTCACCTCAAATTAAAAAGGAAAAATAATGGAAAACATACTTATATACGGAGGAATAGCCCTTCTCTTATACTATATGTTTAAGTCAGACAAAGAAGAAGAGACACAAGCTCCTACTATACGCGTAGAGAAAATCGACCCATCAGACAGAAATGTCTCAGAACTACGCTTTAAAATCGTAGGGGTGTCGTACAAAAATGAAGATGGTTCAAGCAGACAAGAGAACATTGAAAAATACGCCAAAGTAGACGAACCTGTAAGCCTAAAATTCTACACATACGAAGGTGCGTTGGCATGTGCTGTCTATATTGGAGATGACACCAGCAAACAAGTAGGACACCTACCTAAAGCACAAGTCCAGACACTGTTTACTGTAGCCACAGATGAAAACGTAGTGATAGACCCTCGCATAGCCTCAGCAGGCAGAGCAATGGAAAACGATAAGTGGGGTATGCGAATTGTTATCTACATAAAAGAAGCATAAAATGGGGAGGGGCTATCGCCCTCTCCAGAGTGAGCCAATGCAACTACTCACATCCACAGCATCACGGAACGTTAAGACAAGAGGTTTCTCCCCATTGTTAAAATAGAGAGTAAGCCTATCTCCTACTCTAATCATCTTAAATACATCCCTAAATAAAATCTCTCTCTCATCAAAAATAAGTTTACCCTCTTTTGGTATAAATACAATCTTGTACTTTTTATACCGAGTAGTAAGCAAACGTCTAGCACTTAAAAGAAAAGCAAAACTCAAAAGAATCACAATAAAAAACCTATCATCCACCTTTCCATAAAGCTCAAGTACAGGGAAAAGTAAAAAAATCACAATAAACTGAAGCACAAGTAGTAAATGTATATGTAAAGGAACAAACCCATATACCCTCTTCTTACACTTACTCTTACTATAATCCACATCAACACAACTATTTACAAACACAACATTGTTGTCCCCCTTGACCATTAGATTGTCTTTGCCTTTTTGACTCAACATAAAATCTCCTTTATAATAAAATTGTACGATTCTATCACAAAAGAGAGGGGTAAGAAGGAGAAGGTAGTAACACTTTACTATATTTTTAACATATACACAAAAAAAAAGGTAAATACAGCATACTATTTACCATCATATGGTAATATTTACAATACAAAAAAGGAGTACAAAAATGAATAGAAACATAAGAGAATGGGTGGATATTTAATCCACCCCAACCCAAAGAAAAACAATCTAGCGACTCTCATCCATATATCTTTTTGCCACAGATACAAATTCCGAAAAATAGTCTTTATTCCTAGTAGATTCTTGTTGATGTTCTATATACTTTTTAAATAATTTATATTTACCAACAATAGCACCACGCAAAAGTGTCTTTACTGTTTCATCATCAAATATATCACGATTTACTGCTGAACAAATATACTCGTATTCACTCAAATAATTTATAAGTGCATCTTTTACCTCTCGTCCATTAATGTCTTTTCTAAAACTTATACACTTATAATCACTACTTATTGCTGTGCTTGGTAATTGCTTTATCTCATCTTCTGTCTCTTCCCCATGAAAACAAAAGGTATTATCTTTTAACATTACTCCAAAAACATCATGAATCTCACACAGTTCATAAGGATTTTTCCTCTCAAGAATGCCAAGAGTACAATGAAGACTTGAAAGTGACTCTTTCATAACTTTTCTACTTGCATGCATCTGAGTAATAGCTAACTGTTTTTTATTCCATTCATTCGCTTTTTGTGCTTGTTTTCTATTCCATCTAAACTGCATAGCTGCTAAGACAATAGACCCAAACATAAGAAGAGAAACAACAATTCTTATTATCTGTATACTCCTATCATCAAAATCATACGTACGCAAAATCACCACAAGCCCAAGTACTACCCCTACCATTATCGATAGAGCCATAAAAACAAAATTTCTCATTTTCCCAACCATACTACACCCTATCAAAACTACCCACAACACGACCAACAAAGCGACAACGACTCTCACTAAAAGAGTCTATCACTATATTTTCATGCTGTGGGTGGTCGCTTACGAGTGTGTATGCTTTTGTAATAGGGTTTACACTTACACGCTTGACAACAATTACATCATCACACACAATTACATAAATACCACCATCTCTTACAACGCTCTCTTCATTTGCAAAGGGGTTAACAAAAATGAGTGAGCCATTTTTAAGCGTAGGCTCCATACTCTCACCAGTAGTGTTGAGGATAAATATATTTTTATACTCACTCAGTCCAAGGTGTAAGGTAAGAAAGCTCTTTGAGAAACATACAGATACAGACTCTTTTAAATAGGGGTATGCACAGGAACCAGATTGGACATACCCATCTGGATAGTAAGGGAGTACGACACTCTCCTCCTCTTTTACACTAAGACTCTCCCTATGACGCGAAGAGCCAACAGAGTTACCACCACCCTGAATAGCAACATGACCACTCCCCTCCTGTACAATAGAGAAAGAAGAGGAGCTATTATTTCTCTTGCCTGTTTCAATATATTCCACATCTTCTACATCAAATATATTTAGTAATATCTTCTTTAATGCACGAGTTAAACTTTTTGTTCCACCACGCTCATATCTGCTTATTTGAGTAACGTCTTTTTCCATTTTACGAGATAAATCATACTGAGAGAGATTATATTTCTCTCTAGTTTCCTTAAGCCGTAATCCCCATTTTTCCATAAAACACCCCTTGATAGACAAAACACTTGACAATAGACAAAACTTTTGTCTATAATGTCATTACCTATTTATTCATAATCATTCACAATTATAACTAATTGCGAACAAATAGGCAAAGGTTAGAGCAAATCTTTTTTAATCTAAATGCTATTTAACAACCAAACAGGTGTCAAGCAACCTGCCAAGACAAAACGCCAAGCAGGACAAAGAGGCGTTAAGCTAAAGAACCCTTTACTAAGCACACCCATCTGTGTGCTTACAGAGCGTTTATCTCACACACCAAAGCACAAAAGTTTTAATATGAGACAACCTGAATAAAGACCGTCTCAACCATACCCTTTATCACTCCTTACTTCCTTGAGGAGAGAACCTTTTTTAAAATGAACACAAAAAAGCCTTGTCTATGTTACAAGCGACTCGAATGAGACTCTTTTGTGCTTTGGTGTGTGAATAAAAAAGGAGCATTATGACAAAACAACATCTAGAATACATAAAAAAGCAACTACATATCATCGACAATAAAAAAAGTGAAGATGCGTTAAGAAAATATGCCTCATCACTCTATGGAGCTATTATGGATAAAGAGGTAAAACATTACCTTGAAAAAGCCATAGATGTAAAATACACAACATTAACAACACCAGCACCAATGGTCACACACGGTGACATTGAAGATATATTAGATTAAGGAGATAACAACTTGCATATCGAGACAAAAGAAGCGTTAAAACGCTACAACATCTCAAGAGCCACACTTGACTCTAAAAGAGATATCATCGTTGAAAATAACGGAATCATCACTGGCGAAACAAAACAGTCACGCAACATCTACAAAACAAGCGTATTAGACAAGCTGGCACTAGAGGGAAAGCTTGGTACAAAAGCAAAAATAGCCGTCTTAAATAACCTATAAAAAAGAGGAGTACAAAAATGGAAAAAATTCCATACATTAAAAATAAAACACTAAGAGAAAACATTACTCGCTATCTCAAGCACAATAACACAAGTATAACACAAATAGCAAAAACTACACAACTAGCTCCATCAACCATCAATAATTATGTATCAAGAGGGTTTCTAACGGAAAATATGAAAGAGTCTAAACTTGGAAATAAAATAAAAGCTTTCATAAATACATTTTTTATTGATGGCATACCAAACAAGATAGATACTCAAAAAAAGAGAGAAAATCTATATGCTCTCTTTCAGTGTGAAAATTGTCAATACAGTATGCATCTTACAAAAGGATGTTTCAAATTTGGACTGACAAAAGAAGAGATAAATGCACAACATCATATAGAAACAAGAAATTTTGGTGGGTTTAGGCTCTCATCTGTAAAAAGATGCCCCTATGCTAGAGAGAGTGAAAGGTAAATGAGAAATGGAAATTAAACGACTCATCTTAAATCAAAGATATTTTAATCATAACGATGGAACAACAGAGACGCTACTAGACATCAAAGGGGACACTGTACTAACAAGTACTAAAACCCTACAACTTGATGATTTTACAAAATACTATGAACTACTACATGGTGTAAAAAAAGCACATTGCACATACCCATATTGTCAATGTGCTACGGAAGAAGAGAAGGAATAAAAATGACCATTACAATCGCACATACAAAAGGTGGCGTAGGGAAGTCCATTATTGCTTGGAACTTAGCCTATGCTATGCAAAAAAGAAAAGAGAGAGTGGTTATTGTTGACTTAGACTTTCAGCAAACGCTTTTTTTCGCCAGCGAAATTCGTAAACAACATAAAAAAGAAGAGATTACAAAATCGACAATAACCGTACTGCAACCTCAAACCCCAGAAGAGTTTATTTCCATTATTAACTCTTCTGATTATGCAGAGTGTGAGATTATTGTAGACGTTGGTGGATTTGACAATGATATAAACAGAACAGCCATCACGCACGCAGATATTATTGTTGTACCAGTAAGCACAGATACAACAGAAATTATAGGACTGCAAACTTTTGAAGCCATACTCAAAGAGCTAGACACCGTACCAATTAGCCTGCTGTTAAACAACATACACCACGCAACAAAAAACTTTACAGACATAAAGGCACTTGTTGAAAGCATAGAAAACGCTAACCTCTTAAAAACAATTATAAGAAGCTCTAAAGCATTCGATAGAACAATCGCAAAAGGAACATCTATTGTTGAAGGAGACAACACTAAACCAAAAGAACAAATAGAAAGCCTCTATAAAGAGATAGAGAAGCTTAAGGAGTAGATTATGCCATACGATGCCATTAAAAAAGCCACAAAAGGCAAAGTAAGAACAACAGGTGTATCTGCTTTTTCAGAGATTGAAATAAATAAAGTTTTTCCAAATGCTAAACAACCACGAAAAAGCTTTGACGACATTGATGGTCTAGCAAGCTCCATAAAAGTAAATGGACTCGTACAACCCATAGCAGTAGTAAAAAGAGACAAAGGATATATGATAGTAAGTGGCGAACGACGCTACAAAGCCTGCAAATACTTAGGACTAAAAACTATCAAGTGCCACATACTACAAGCCAACGACAAACAAGTAGCAGAAATAGCCCTCGTAGAGAACATCCAACGTGATGACCTTACAGACTTTGAAAAAGCACAATTTATTCAACACCTATGGGCAAGTGGGAACTATGCCAAAAAACAAGACTTAGCCAATGCCATAGGGAAATCACCAAGCTACATATCTAAGGCATTTAAAGCAGTCAATCTATGCGATGAAGTTATAGCAGACATAGAACAGAATAAAAGAGAAATAGGTCTAGACGTATTGCGAGAACTGAGTAGTATAAAAGATAAACAACACCAATCATTTCTTTACTTTACGCATGCAACACGAGAAGATATAAGAGAACAACGAAAAAAGGAGAAAGAGAGAAAAACACAAAATGATAAAAAAGAAATTTCGCCAGCGAAAAAAGTATGGGAATATCAACTTGATGTCATTTCATACTCTCCATTTGGAGTACATCTAAGAAGCCATACAGAAGATGACAATACACACAACATAGACGTAACAGGTTCATCAAAAATACTAGACAAAAATACAAAATACAAGATTACCATTGAAGCACTTTAATATTTCAATGCTGCACAAGTAAAATAAATATAATAAAGGAAAATTTCGAACTTATGGAAGCAATAACACGAGAAGAGTTCCTGGAGCTAAAACGCAATCAAGAGCTTATTATTGACCTCTTAAAGCCAAAAGAGTGGACAGTATCTAGAGTAGCTGAATTAGCTGGTAGAACAACACAAGCCGTCCGATACTGGCTCATAAATAATGCTGAACCAGATGTTGATTTTTATAAAAAAAGTGGTAAGATAGTCCTCTCAGAAAAGGTAGCCCTCGATTATATAACAAAAAGGAGATAATCATGGGCTATAAAATAAGAGGCAATCGTATCTATGTAACAGGAACAGTCAATGGGAAGCACTATCGACTCTCTACTGGTAAAGAAGCAAATGCCATCAATATCGCCTGGATTAAAAAAAACCATCGCGATGTTCTTTTACAACTCACAACGAAAGAAAAGCCAAAAGCTATTGAACATTTTGAACCATTCGCACAACGAAGCATAATATCAAATAACCATACACTTCGTAGTGCTACACAAATCTGCTACAAATCTATGATGCGAAAACATATCATACCGTATTTTAAACATTATAGGCTTGATGAGATTCGCCCATCAGATATACGAGTATGGCAAGGGAAACTACTTGAGTCTATGTCCGAAAGGAGTGTAAAAAACACAAGGAATCTCCTATCTAAAATACTCGAAGAAGCTGTAATGGATGAACTCATACAAAAGAATCCTGTAAAACTTGTCAAGCCTCCACGTCATGAACGCGAAGATGACATTGTGCCTTTTACACTTGAAGAAGTCTCTATACTTATAGAAAATGCGTCAAAGTGGATGAAACCATTTATAACAACAGCATTTTTCACAGGAATGAGATATGGTGAGCTTGTAGCTCTAAAATGGGAAGACGTTGATTTTAATAGTAAAAAAATAATTGTACGACGTTCCATTAGCCATGGTGTTGAAAATAATACAAAAACAGGGAAAATACGTATTATAGATATGTTAACCCCAGTCTATGATGCTCTAAAAGATAAATTTAAAGAAAATGGACTCACTTCTACTTATATTTTTACAACAAGAAAAGGAACACCATACTCAGAGAGTAATGCCATAACAACAACACATTGGAAACCACTGCTTAAACGCTGTGGTATGGCTTATCGTGTCCCATATAATACAAGGCATACATTTGCTACACTCATGCTTCTGAATGGAGAAGATATTCTATGGGTATCAAAAATGCTTGGTCACGCAGATGTATCAACTACTATGCGATACTATATTAAATTTATCGAAGAAAAAGGGAAAAAAAGAGCCTCTTTCTTAGATGACCATTTCAAAAAAAATTGCACAGTTTTCGCACAACCTAAAAACACAAAACAAAAACACGCCTAAAATACGGGCTTTGAAATGTTTTTACCATAGGTTTAACAAAAAAATACTATGATTGTATCAAAAAGAGAAAAAAATGAACAATATTGATTTAGTCATTATCTTAACCACAGCATTTCTAGGGAGTGTGGG
>Ga0256828_1001517_pt1 | contig 14376 bp, 14 predicted proteins | sample CV88metaG_FD_185993 | JGI IMG/M metagenome (GOLD analysis project Ga0256828, IMG submission 185993) | Hydrothermal vent microbial communities from East Pacific Rise, Pacific Ocean - CV88 | ecosystem: Environmental > Aquatic > Marine > Hydrothermal vents | place: Pacific Ocean: East Pacific Rise...
ATTAAAAAACTTGCAAAAGAGTTTATGTATGAACCTGTAACAATTGAAGTTTCTCAAAGAAGAGATGTAGTAAATACAATAAACCATAAATCTTATAAAGTAGATAAAAAAAGAAAAACAGAACTTCTTGCAAAAATCATAAAATCATCAGGAAATGATCAAGCAATGGTATTTGTAAGCAACAAAGAAGAAGCAAATGAAGTAAACTCTTATTTATTTTCTAAGAGTATAAGAGCAGTTGTTGTTCATAGTGATATAAAGAAAAATGATAGACTAAAAGCTTTTACAACTTTTAGAAATAAAAAAGTTCAAGTACTTGTAACAACTGATATTAGTGCAAGAGGTATTGATATAAAAGAATTGCCTTTAGTAATTAACTACTCTTTACCTGAAAATACAGATGAATTTACACATAGAAGTGGTAGAACAGGAAGAGCTGGTAAAAGTGGATATGTTATATCTTTACTTACTGTAGATGATTATAATTTCTTTACTAAAATTGAAGTTCAACTAAAGCTTAGTATAAAAAGAGATATATACAAAGGGTTTGAACTAACAGATAGACAACCAAGACAAAGACAACAAAAGAAAAAAAGTTTAAGAGAAAAAAAAGGCTTTGTTGATTATAAAAAAAATAGAAGAAACAGAGCTATGCTTGAACGACAAAGAAAAGAAAAACAAAAAAAAGAAAGAAAATAGGATAAAACTTGAATTTATTAAAAAAATTATTTAAAAGATTTAGTGAAAGAACAATACAAGGGCTATTTTGGCTTCTTCCAATTGTTGCTATAACTTTACTTGTACTTTGGCTTTTTAATAAAATAGATTTATTTGTAAATTGGGTATTTCAACTTGTAGGTTTTACACCTCTAAGTCATGAGTATGCATGGTTTGCTCTTGTATTATTTGTATTGGTGATGATATTATATATTATTGGTCATTTAATTCAAACAAGTGTTATGTCATATCTTGAAAGAGTTTTGAAAAAAATACCTGGTTATTCTACTATAAAAGATATTATAGGTATTTTTAATTCTTCAAAAGATGGTGATAATCAAGTTTTAGTAGTTGCAATTAAAGGTTTTGCAACAGAAGGTTACAATATAGGATTAATGTATAGCCAAGATGAGAGTATTATAAAAGATCACTATACTATTACACTATCTCAAACTCCAATCCCTAATGGTGGATATTTATTTGAAGTACATAAAGATAATATTTTTGTGATTACTGAAGCTTCATTTGATGATAATTTACAATATTTACTTTCAATGGGAGTTAAAAGTATGGCTACTATACTTAATATAGAACCAAAACCTATAGATCAATTAGTTTGCTTAGAAGATTGGTTAAAAGATAACTAATCTTTAAGCACTAATTGTTTAAGTGCTTCAATAAATAATAAATCATCATTTAAACACTTTACTACTTTATAACTATTTATACCAATTTCTTGGGCTATTTCTTTATACTCAATATCAAGTTCAAAAACTGTTTCGCTATTGTCAATTATAAATGATATAGGATATATTAAAATATTTTTACCTTTAAACTCTTTTAATGCACTATCCAAACTAGGCTCTAGCCACTTCATAGGACCTACTTTTGATTGATATGCAAGTGATATAGAAGCAAAATTTATATTATTTTGTTTAAGGATATTTTTTAGTATTTGTACATTTTGCTTGATATGTTCTTGATATACATCACCATTATCTATCACTTTTTGAGGTAAACCATGTGCTGAAAATATTAGATGTGTATTTAATATATCATTGCAAGAATTTTGTATATTATTTACTATTGCTTGATTGTATAGTTCATTTTTATAAAAAGGCTCTATTATATTTAAATCAAAACTATTATTTGCTTTTGATATAAAATCATCTAAACTTGATTTTGTAGTTGTTGTAGAATACTGTGGATATAAAGGCAAAAGTGTAACATCTTTAATCCCTTGCTCTTTTATCTTAGCTATAGCTGTTTGAGCAAACTGTGATGTATATCTCATAGCTGTAGTAATATAATACTCTGGTAATTGCTCTTGTAGTTTTTGTATTAGTTCATCTGTTAGTTTATGTAAAGGTGAACTACCACCTATTTGTTCATAGTTTTCCCATGCTTTATTATGTCTCATAAGAACAATAAATGATGCAAGCATAGAACGAAGTAATTTATTTTTTATAGTTAAAATATTTTCATCATTGAACATATTTAATAAAAATGTTTTTAATTCATCTTTATTTCTAGCTGCTCCCATATTTAGTAAAACTAAAGCTTTTGTTTTTTTCATTTATTCATCTTTTTTATTTTTTTTTGATTTTATCTAAAAATTTATAAATTTTCCATCACAAGTTTATTTATAAAATTTTATTTTAATATCAATAACTAAGAAATATAAAAGCTTTAGAATGATACCATACATCATTCAATAAATAGGAGATCAATATGAAAAAAATCGTATTAGGAACATTAGTATGTGGTGTTGCTGCATTTGCTGCAGTAAACTTAGGAGCTTGTAAAGGTTGTCATGGTGCAAACTTTGAAAAACACGCATTAGGTAAATCTAAAATTGTTAAAGATATGACTAAAGATGAAGTATCTGCTGCATTAGTTGGATACAAAAATGGTACTTATGGTGGACCAATGAAAGGTGTTATGAAAGGTCAAGTTGCTAGATATAGCGAAGCTGATTTAAAAGCTATTGGACTTGGTAAATAATTTTTACCTCATTCACTAAAAAAGCCTAGGCATTTTTGCTTAGGCTTTTTTTATATCTAATTTTTCAATCAATCTAAGTTATTTTTTTGCTTTTTTGCTTTTAATTCTTTGATTTTTTTATCTTTTTTGATTGCATCTTGTAAATCTTCTGTAGAATCAAAAAGTAATCCATTCATCTGTTTTTTACTATCATCAAACTGACCACCTTTTACAGCCCATAGAAGTAATCCAAGCAATGAAAAACTTGAAATTATCCCTACTATTAATTCTATCCATAAAATTCCACTCATTTCATTGTCTCCTATTTTATATCTTTTTTTATTCTAAAACTATTACCAACAACTAATAATGATGATAAACTCATAGATAATGCTGCAAATAATGGTACTACATAACCAGCCATTGCAATTGGTATTGTAATAAGATTATATATTAAAGAGATAAATAAATTTTGCTTGATAAATTTATAAGTTCTTTTTGAGATATAAAAACTATTTATTAACGATTTTAATGAGTTGTTTAAAATAATAACATCACTTACATTTATACTAATATCACTACCACTTGCCATTGATATTGAAATATCTGCTTTACTTAGAGCTAGAGTATCATTTACTCCATCTCCTACCATTGCAACTTTTTTACCTTCTTCTTTTAGTTTTACTATAAAGTCATATTTATCTTGTGGTTTCATATTTGCTTTGTAGTTTTGTATATTTAGTGTATTTGCAACATCTTTTACTACTTCTTCATTATCTCCACTACATATAATTACATCAACATTTTGCTCATTGAAAAACTTAACTAGCTCTTGGGCATCATCTTTTATAGTATCTTGTAAATCAAATTTTACTATTGTTTTATTATCTATTTTAAACTCAAAGCTTGTATATTTACTACTAATATCTTGTGATTTTCCACCATAAATAGTATGATTATTATACTTTGCATCTATACCTACACCAGCTATTTGTGTAATATTTTCTAATATTACAAACTCTAAATTATCATAGTTTTTAATTAAATAATTTTTTACAGCCATACTTACAAGATGTGTTGAACTATCTGCTAGAGTATAAAGTATATTTAACTGTTCTTTAGTTAAATCTTTATTTGATACATTAACAACTTCAAGTTTTGCATTTGTTATTGTTCCTGTTTTATCTAAAACTATTGTATCTATTTCATTAAACATCTCAATAAGTTTTGCATCTTTTAATAATAAGCCTTTTTGACTCATCCATGATATTCCTATAAGTGATGCAATAGGAGTTGCTAGTGCTAAAGCACAAGGACAAGCAATAACAATAACACTTATTGCCACTATTAAAGCATTTTCAAAGTCCCCATTATAAATATACCAACCTATAAATGTAGCTAAACTTAACATTAAAATCATTAATGAAAAGTTTTTTGATAATTCATTTGTAATATCTTGAATTTTTGGCTTTGTATTTAGTGAGTTTTCAAGTAATTCTATAATAGAATTAAATGTACTATTTGCATATGTTGTAGTTGCTTCATATACAATAACATCACTTGTATTAATTGTACTACTGTATATAATATCACCTTTATGTTTTACAACATCTATACTCTCTCCACTAATACTACTTTGATCAAATGACGCATAAGAACTTACAAGTTTACCATCTACACAAGCTTTTTGTCCATTTTTTACTTCTATTAGATCACCTATTTGTATTTGATCAACTGAAACTATCTCTTTTTCATTTTCAATTATTCTTGTAGCTTCATATGGTATTGATGATTTTATAGTATCTATTGTATCATTTGCATTCTTTTTACCAATGACTTCTAAGTATTTTCCAACTAACACAAAGGTTATAATCATAGCAACACTATCAAAATAACTATGTCCATGCCCACTATATAAAACATATAATGAATATATATATGTTAACACTGCACCAAAAGATACTAAAAAGTCCATATTTATTATTTTATTTTTAAGTCCAAAATATGCACCTTTGAAAAATACAAGTCCACTATAAAATAAAACTGGTGTAGCAAATATAAGTTCAGCTATACTTATCATAAATTTATAATCATCACTCATTGATGTTAAATATCCTGTATATTTTCCAACATCAATCATCATAATATTCATAGATGCAAAAATTGCTACACTAAGCTTTGAGAAATAATCTCTTTTTTTACTTATATTTGCATCATTTTTTACACCTGTTTTATATGGGTAGGCATTATAACCTATTGCTCTTATTCGTTCTATAATATGTGATAGTTTTATAGTATCTTCATCCCATACTATTTTTGCTTTGTGATTTGAGAAGTTAATATTTGCTTCTAGTATCCCTTCTTCATCATTTAATATCTTTTCATTTAACCATATACAAGCACTACAATGGATACCTTCTATAACTAAATCAATCGAAGAAAAGCCATCTGGAGTTGTTTTTATATAAACTTGCCTAAAACTATCTAAATCAAAATTACTAGCATCTTCATCTACAGCTAGTGGAGCAGATAATTTTTCATTTCCTTTTTTATCATAAAAACTATCAAGTCCATCATCTTTTAAAAGATGATAAACACCTTGACAACCTTTACAACAAAAATACAAATCATTTTCTTCTTCTATCATAACCTCTTTGGGAAAAGATAAGTTACAATGTGTACATTCTATATTATTACTCATTTATTTTACTTCTTTTAAATAGTGCTTTTTTATAATCTTTTTTTACTTTATCATATCTATCAACTATACCATTCATACTTATAAATATACCTTTTTCATTTTGATTTTGAATAAATCCTAAAGCCATTAATAAATTTCCTGTTGGTTCTATTTGACTAATACTAAATGGTTGCATTGAACCTGTTAAAATTATACTCTTATTATTAATATGTTTGTTTAAAAATTTTGCAGTTTTATTCATAGTATCTGTACCATGTATGATTACTATTTTATCTTCTTTTGCATTTTTTATCATTTCTAATATTAAAAATCTATCTTTTTTTTTGATATCTAAGCTGTCTTTTGAGATTATTGTTGATATTTTTGGCTTTTTATTTGTTTTAAATATATCATTTAGTATGTTTTTAACTACATCAGAATCACTTGGAACATCTAGTGTACCAGTTTTTTGATTATATTTTTTGTTAAATGTACCACCAGTATTTAAAATTAATATATTGTTAAACATTTAAACTACCTTTTAAATTTTTATGTTATTATATTATAATTATAACAAATTAATAGTGTGAAAGAAGTTTAATATGGGATTTAATTATAATAAGTTAAAAGATATTACAATACTATATTGTGAAGATGAGTTTGATTTAAGAGATGTAACAACAGATATATTAACTCAATATACAAAAAAAGTATATTCATGTGAAAATGGACTAATAGGATTAAATACATTTAAAGAAAAAAGAGATGAAATAGATCTTATTATTACAGATATCAACATGCCAGAACTTGGTGGATTAGATATGGTAAGAGAGATCAAAGAGATAAATGATAATATCCCTATTATTGTAACTACTGCATTTTCTAATTCATCATATCTTTTAGATGCTATAAATTTAGGTATTGATCAATATGTATTAAAACCTATTGATATTAAAAAATTATTTGAAAAAATCGCAAAATCACTATTATACCATGAGCTTCAAGATTTATACCTAGATAACCTTACACATATAGGTAATAGAAATGCACTTATTAAAGATATAAAATATAAAAAATCTCATGTCTTAGCTATTATAGATATTGACCAGTTTTCAAATATTAATGAACTATATGGAGATGAAATTGGAGATAAAATTCTTATAGAATTTACTCAATTTATAAAAAATAATTTAACAAGCTTTGAAAATACAGTTTATAGAGTTGGTGATGATAAATTTGCACTATTATGTGATGAAAAAACTATAAGCTTAAAAGAGTTAGAAAATAAATTTGAAGATTTTATTGATTTGTTAGAAAAAGATGGTGTTTTAATTGATTCTGATATTATCAAATTTGATATTACAGTTGCACTTTCTAGTGGTGATTTTATAAATGCTTATACAAATGCTTTAAGAGCATTATCTTATGCAAAAGAACACTATATTAAGCTAATAAAATATGATGAATATAAACACTCACTAAAAAATAACTATGTAGAAAATAGGAAATGGATTCAAAAACTAAAAACAGGTCTAACAGATGGTAGTTTTAAAGCATTTTATCAAGCAATTGTTGATGCAAAAACAAAAGAAGTTTATAAATATGAATCACTTATTAGATATATAGAAGAAGATGGTACAGTTGTATCTCCATTTCATTTCTTACCTATTGCAAAAAAAGCAAAACTTTTTTCTGGTATTATAAAACTAATGATAAATGAATGTATTAACTTCATAAAAGTAAAACATAAAATAGTATCTGTTAATGTATCTTTTGAAGATATAAGAACTATATCTACATATGAGTATATTATTGATACTTTAGAAAAAAATAAAGAAGAAGCAAAATTATTACATTTTGAATTACTTGAAACAGAAGAAATTGAAGATTTTACTTTAGCTAAAAAGTTTATCAATGATGTTAAAGCATATGGTTGTAAAGTTGGTGTTGATGACTTTGGTGCTGGATATTCTAACTTTAATATGTTAAATGAGCTTCAAGTTGACTTTGTTAAAATTGATGGTTCACTAATCAAACAAATAAATACAAATAAAAATCAAGAACTAATTGTAGATACTATATCTCAATATACACATAAAACACATCTTTCTACTATTGCTGAGTTTGTAAGTAGTGAAGATATTTACAATAAAATAACAGAACTAGGTATATCTCATGCCCAAGGTTATTATTTTGCTCAACCTGTTCCTATAGAAGAAATTGATTAGTATTTCTTCTATTTAAACAATACTATTTATTAAACCACTTTTTAATTATATCTTCTTTGTTAAATAGTGAAGATTTTGATCTTGAAGCATTCGCTATAGATATTAATTGTTTTGCTGATTGTTTTAAATCATCGTTTACTATTACAAAATCATATTTATCTAAATATTCTATTTCATCTTTTGCATTTTGTAATCTTCTTTTGATTACCTCTTCATCATCTGTTGCTCTGCTATGAAGTCTATTTTCAAGTTCTTCTAATGTAGGTGTTGTTATAAATACAGAAGTTGTTATATCATCTAGTTTATTTCTTACTAAATCATGCCCTTGAACATCTATATCAAATATTACAAGTTTACCTTCATCTAAAGCTTTATTGATTGGTTTTAAAGATGTCCCATAAAAGTTATGATGAACAAGTGCATATTCTAAGAATTCATGGTTATCTATACCATCTTCAAATTCTTCTTTAGATACAAAATGATAATCAACACTATCTTTTTCCCCAACTCTTGGATCTCTTGTAGTTGTAGATATAGAAAAATAATAATCATCAATCTCTTTGTATAATTCTTTTAACAATGAACTTTTACCACAGCCACTAGGTCCTGATAATATTAAAATAGAACCTTTATTTAGTATATCTTTCATTATTTCTCCAATCTAAGTTTTATATTAACATCACTTCCTGATGATATTTTATCAATAATTGTTTGATCAAGTTTATTTAAAAGTGGAGTTAATTCTTCCATTGTATAATTATTTAATACAAGTAAAACATCTTCTTCTACTGGTTGAGTTGATATATCTTCTAAAGCATCATCAATTATATCATTTAACTCAAGCCATTCACCCTCTTCTTTTGTAAAATCATCTATATTATTAGTATGATCTTCTATTATTTCTTCTTTAATAGTATCATCTTCACTTATTATATTATGTAAATTATTTAGTTCTTTTTGGTCTAAAACACCACCATGTCCTAAATCACTTTTTTTGATTATTATATCTTCTTCGTTACTTATCTCTTCATTTTTAACTTCATCTATAGTATCAATAAAATCTACTAAATCATCTACATCATTACTCATATCAAAAGATAAATCTTCAATATCATCTATTGTATTTATCTCTTTTTTTTCTTGTTTTTCTTCAACTTCTTTTATACTATCTACAAGTTCTGAAATATAGCCAACTAATGCTGATGGTAAAAATGGCTTTTTGATTAAAAAACAACCTTCATATTCATATACTTTTTGTTTAGCAATTACAGCTAAAACATTGCACATTGATTTATATCTAATAATTTCATCTTTATTATAATTTATATCTTCATATATTAGTATATCTGTTTTTGTTATATTTAAATCATTTGGATATATTTCAAGATTTATTGATAATTTATTACACACTAGTGTAAATATTTGCTTGATTATTTCAGTATTAGTAATAAGTGTTATATTTTTATAAACCAAGGTTTTCCTTTTACTATTTTAATTTTTCTAATTTATTATTTTTTAATTCATATACATTATCACATTTAAAAGCTAAATCTTGTTCATGTGTAACTAAAATCATACCAGCATTATTCTTAAAAGTATAATCAAAAAGTGCATCAATTACATCAAATGCTGTATCTTTATCTAAGTTACCTGTTGGTTCATCTGCGAAGATTATTTTTGGCTTTTTACATAGGATTCTAGCTATTGATAATCTTTGTTGTTGACCACCACTTAATGCACCTACATTTTGGTGTAATACATGATCTATTTTTAATTGTTTTAGTAAATCTATATCAATATCTTTTGATGATAAAAGCTTTGATATTTCAAGATTTTGCATAGCATCAAAACCTCTAAATAAATAGTGTGCTTGAAAAATTATTCCAAAATCATATCTTCTTAACTTTGTTAATTCATCTTCATTTAAAGTATAAATATCTTTATTTAAAAATTCTACTTTACCTGAATTTGGCTTTAAAAGTGAACAAAATATGTTTAATAGAGTTGATTTTCCAGTACCACTTACACCTATAATCGCAATAGATTGTTTTTGATGTAATTTTATATTTATATCATTAAATAATGGGTAGTCAAATTTGTGAGTTACCTGTTCTACATTTAGTAGAACAGGATTTAATTTTTCGCTTACTTTATTTTCGTTAATCATAAGCTTAGAAAATAAAAATTATTTTGCCATTTGTGCAGCAACTTCTGCAGCAAAATCTTCTTCTTTTTTCTCAATTCCATCACCTAACTCATATCTGATGTATGTAGTTAGTTTAATTGAAGGATCAACTTTTGCAATTGCTTCTTCAACTGTCATAGAATCATCCATTACATAAGATTGAGATAATAAAGCATTTGCTTTATCTAATTGAGTATTATCTTCAATCCATCTTGCAATTTTACCTTTTAAGATATTTGGAATAATTTTTTCTGGTTTACCTTCAGCTTTTAATTCTTCTGCCATTTTTTCTTCTGCTGCTTTAATAGCTTCAGGAGTTAATTGAGACATAGAAACATACTCAGGGATATTTTTTTCTGGTTTACCAAGTCTATGTAACTCAATGTTTTCTTTTTCAATATCAGCGATAATTGCTTTGTTTTCAGACTCAACAAAATCAGCATCTAAATCAGCATAAGAGATAACAGTTGGTTTCATAGCAGCTGCATGCATACCTAAAGATTTAAGTAAAGCAACTGTTTTTTCTTTTGCAGAAGCGTCACAAGTAGCACCTAAAATAACACCAACTCTACCATTTGTATGAACATAACCATTTACAACATCATCTTCAATTGTAACCATTCTTCTAGCAACGATATTTTCACCAATAATAGCGATTCTACCATTTAAGAATGTTTCAAAGTTTTCACCATTGATTTGTGTAGCATTTAACTCTTCAGTTGTAGATGCTCCAGTAGCTTGAATATGTGCAGTAATTTCATTTTTAAGATTAATAAAGTCATCATTTTTAGCAACAAAATCTGTTTGAGAGTTAATCTCAGCCATTGTAGCTTTTGTGTTGTCTTCGTTTACTAAAACAGAAACTAAACCTTCAGCAGCAACATTCCCAGATTTTTTAGCAGCTTTAGATAATCCAGCTTCTCTTAAGTATGAAACTGATTTATCGATATCACCTTCACACTCATTTAAAGCTTTTTTACAATCTAATAATCCAGCACCAGTTAATTCTCTTAACTCTTTAATAAGTTTTGGAGTAGCACCTGCCATGATTATTTACCTTCTTCAGCTACAGCTTCAGCAACAACTTCAGCTTGCTCATCAGCAGATACTTCAGCAACTTGCTCAGCTTCACCAGCATCACCATTAAATTCAGCTTTACCTTCATTCATTGCTGCAGCCATTTCGTTACAGAATAATTGAATAGATCTAATTGCATCATCATTTCCTGGAATTGGGAAATCTACTAAATCAGGATCACAGTTAGTATCAAGAGGAGCTACAACAGTAATTCCTAATCTTCTAGCTTCTAAAATAGCAATTTTTTCTTTAACAGCATCAAGAACAAACATCATATCTGGAAGTTGTTTCATCTCTTTGATTCCACCAAGGTAGTTTTCTAACTTGATCTCTTTTCTAGAAAGCATTAATTGCTCTTTTTTAGTTAAAAGATCCATTTGACCTTCTTCTCTCATTTTTTTGATGATTTCAAGTTTTCTGATTGATTTTTTCATTGTTGGGTAGTTTGTTAACATTCCACCTAACCATCTGTGATTTACATATGGCATACCACAATCAATAGCAGCTTTTTTAACAGCTTCGCTAGCTTGTTTTTTAGTACCAACAAAAATCATTGTTTTACCTTTAGCAGCTTCATCTCTTACAACATTGTATGTGTATCTGAAGTATCTTAAAGTTTTTTGTAAATCAATAATATAAATATTTTTTCTAACACCGAAAATGAATTTTTTCATTTTTGGATTCCATCTTCTTGTTTGGTGTCCGAAGTGAACTCCACACTCTAATAGGTCTTTCATTGTAACCATAATTTTTCCTTCTTCTAGCCCTTGTGGGCTTATGTTTTAAATTTAGCTTTGTTTTGGATTAATCCACTTCTATAGTCATTCACAAGATAAATCTTGCAAGCTTTAAAGAATTACTACAGGTTTTATTTTAGAAATTAATCTAAAAAGTTCGCAATTATATCTAAATTTTATTAAATATAATCTTACGAAGTTTTTATATAGTTTTTTATGGAAGTTTTACTGTTAGATCTTTGCTGTTTGTTAAGTGTAAATCTATGTTAGAAAAGTTTTCTTGATGTATTAAATCAAATGGTTTAAGGTTATTTGCTAATGCTTCATTAAACTCTTTATTTGTCTCTTTTATAAAGTTATTAAATTTTCTTTTTGTTTCACCTTTTAGAACACTTTTTGTATATACTATAACTTTTCTAGGATTTATAGCTCTACCATTTTTATATATACCAAAATGTAAATGTGGACCTGTACTTCTACCTGTTGTACCAACATAACCAATTAACTGTCCTTGAACTACTCTTGAACCAGTTCTTAGTCTTGCAGAAAATTTAGATTGGTGAGCATAAAGTGATTTGTATCCATCTTTATGTTTGATAATTATAGTATTTCCATATCCACCTTTTCTACCTCTAAATACAATAACACCATCTGCTGCTGCTTTAATTCTAGTACCTCTTGGTGCTGCATAATCTACACCTAAGTGAGCAATATATCTATGTAATATTGGATGATACCTTCTGTATGTAAACTTGCTTGATATTCTTTTATATCTAAGTGGTACTTTAAAAAACATATTACTTAAACTTTTACCATCTTTATCATAGTATCTACCATCTACTGGATTTTTATATATTATCTTTTCACTTGTTTTATATTTGATACCACCTGCTAATATATTTGGTGTACCATAATAATTTCCTAATCTAATTTTTTGAATATATCTAACAACTAATTTATCACCTTTATGTAGGGTTTTGAAGTTAATATACTTACTAAAGTTTCTTGAGAATTCATGTGCTAAAGCTTTATTGTGTGTATAATGTACTATATCATTATAAGGTGATGTTTCAATATCTACTACAAGTAATTGTTCTGATTTAGTATATAAAATAGCAGCTATTTCTAGTTTGTACTTTTCTTGTGTTCTATAAATATGTATTTGAATATCTTCACTAATTGGAATTAAAATATCATCAATAATACCATCTTTATAAGCAATAGTATAACTTTGTCCAGCTTTTAATTCACTACATAATTCTTTATCTGTTTTTGATAAATTAAAATAAATATCTTTAGATATATTGTTTTTGTTTAAGAAGGATATAAAAGAAATACCATCGGGCCATTTTAAAGTTTGTATATCTTTAGAAAATGCAATTGTGCATAACATTATAAAAGCTAGGAGTATTTTCAAATTTTCATCTTTATATTAAATTTTTTGGATATAATGATACTTAAATTAATATAAAGAAGAAATAAAATGTACAAACTGATATTTTCACTTATTTTATTATCAAGCTCGTTATTATCGAATGTGGACTTGATTGATATATATAGATCTCATGGAATAAAAGAAGTAGAAAAAATAATAAATAAACAACTAAAAAGCAAAAAATACTGGGAAGGTACACTACAAGACAAAAATATAAATAATGGTTACTATGAATCATTAAAATATGTTGTAATGTGTAATAAAAAAAATAAAGAGATTAAAGTTTATGATACAAAAAAAGATGATGTTATTTATTCTTCTACAGTACTAATAGGAAAAAACTCAGGAAATAAAGTAAAAGAAGGTGATTTAAAAACACCCACAGGTGCATATAAGATTGTAGCTAAGCTTGATAAACTTGATCCATTTTATGGTCCATTTGCTCTTGAAAGTAACTATCCTAATGATTTTGATAGAGTTTTAAATAAAACAGGTCATGGTATATGGATACATGGTGTTCCATATAATGAAAAAAGAGACCCTTTTACAAAAGGTTGTATAGCACTACCTAATAAAAATCTAAAAACACTTGGCTCTTCTATTAATATCAAAAAATCAATTTTAATAATAAGTGAAAATAAAAGTCCAAAAGTAAAAAAAGAAGATATTGCAATAATACTTAGTGAAATTTATAAATGGACACAAGCATGGGAAGATAGTGATCTTGAAAAATATTTATCTTTTTATTCTAAAGATTTTAAAAGAAAAGACAAATCTGGTATAGAACAATTTAAAGCTTACAAAAAAAGAATTTTTGAAAAAAGTAAGTATAAAACTATTTTATTTTCAGATATAAATATTATCCCTTATCCTAATGATTTAGGTAAAAAAATGTTTAGAATTACTATGCATGAAGATTATAAAGCTGACAATTATAAGTTTGTAGGTAAAAAAATATTATATGTGGAATTAGTTAATAATAAAATGAAAATACTATTTGAATAAATAGTATTTATATTTTTAGTGTTAGTGAAATTTCATCACAAATAGGAAAATGTTTACACTTGATACAATCTGCCCATATTTTTGTATCAGGAATACTAGCTTTTTCTATAACCTCAAAATTAAACTTTTCAAATAATGCTTGTTTGTATGTAAGTACTAATAACTCTTGTAATTCAAGCTGTTTTGCTTCATCTATACAGTTTTGAATAAGTTTTTTACCTATTCCATTACCTCTATGAGTATCTTTTACAACCAATGATCTAATCTCAGCTAGTGTTATAGAATGAATATGTAATGCAACAAAACCAACTAATACATCATCATCATAA
>Ga0256828_1001519_pt1 | contig 14352 bp, 17 predicted proteins | sample CV88metaG_FD_185993 | JGI IMG/M metagenome (GOLD analysis project Ga0256828, IMG submission 185993) | Hydrothermal vent microbial communities from East Pacific Rise, Pacific Ocean - CV88 | ecosystem: Environmental > Aquatic > Marine > Hydrothermal vents | place: Pacific Ocean: East Pacific Rise...
TACATGTAGTAAATGTGAGGTTTTTTTAGAGTGTGAACTCAGAAAAGAGTATGTAGATGCGGTTTATAACTCTATGAGTAAGGGTGATACAGGCGGATTTGAATTTTAGATGATATCTATCTTTTCAAGTTTTGTTTTTAGTAATTTCATAATATTTTGATATACTTTTAACAAAGCTTGTGAGCCAAATTCTGTGTTTGTATGATCGATTTTAAAACTTAGAACTACAATTTTTTGTGAAGTAACAACAACAGAAGCAATCCTTCTTGTTTCTCCCACTATCAAACCGTTTTCACCAAAAGTTTGTCCCTCTTTCAGGGTCGATATGTTTTTGCCTTTTTTTATCAATGTACACTGACCAGAAAGTATATAATAAATTTCACTTTCTTTTTCTCCTTCTTGCATTATAAAATCTTTTTCGTAAAACTGTAGAAATTTTACACTATAAATGATAGATTGGAACTCTTTTTTTGTGAGATTTTTAAAAATATCCATCTTATGATATACATCTAAGAGTTTTTCCATCCCTTTTGAGTGTATTTTGTTTTCAATTGTTTTACTGATATGTATAAACTGCTCTATTTCTTTGTTTGTATATGTTGTCATGTATATTCTTTTAAGATTTTTTTCATGTGGTTGTATTTTATCGAGTAAGGACTTAAAATATTACCAAGCATATATCGAATATAGTTCTTTGTATTAAGTTTGTGTATATTTTGAAAAACTATGCTATTTTTTACTCGGTAAGACTTATTTGCTTCTTCCCAAAGGAGATATTCAAACATAGTTATTTTATGATTTAAAATAATGTTGAGATTATGAAGCAGTTTTTCTATAAAAAAATAGCTTTTTTGTTCAAAATCATCAGAAAAAATGGCAATAAGCTCGTCATAATAGATATAAAGCTCTTTACTATCTAAAATATATTCAAATGTTTCTGATCCTGCAAGATACTGGTTATAGAGCATTTTTGTATCGGGTCGATTAGCAATTGTCTGCGATATTAAAATATTTAATTCTTCTATATCTGATCTTAATTTTGGTAAGAGTGAAACTTCAAAAAGATAATCTACATTTTTAAGGTATTCGTAGGCTTCAAACAGAAGATCCATATATTTTAGATGATTTTTTTGTGGTATATAAAGATTATAATCTTTAATAAAATTTTGCCAATATATAGAAATTTCTATTTCTTCTGTATAAAATCTTGATAAAAAATCTTCAATCTCTTTTTCAATCTTTTGAGTTAATGGATGTGACATTTGTTTTCTTCACTGTTTTCTTGAAGATATTATACCATCTCTAAGCATATTTCGATAAAATACGGTAAAAAATCATACAGGTGGCAGAATTGGCAAAGTATATAACAACTCCTATATATTATGTAAACGGTGAAGCACATATTGGTCATGCTTATACTACTTTTATAGCAGATACAATTGCAAGATATGAAAGACTCAAAGGGGAAGAGACTTTTTTTCTTACCGGAACAGATGAACATGGTCAAAAGATAGAAGAATCAGCAAAAAAGTTTGGAAAAGAAACACAGGCTTTTGCAGATGAGATCAGTGCAACATTTAAAAATCTTTGGGATGAGTTTGATATCAGTTACGATAAATTTATCCGTACAACAGATACCCATCACAAACAGGGAGTACAACATGCCTTTTTGAAAATGTATGAAAAGGGTGATATCTATAAAGGTGAGTATGAAGGGCATTACTGCGTAAGTTGTGAAGCATTTTTCCCGGAAACTCAGCTTGTTGATGGAGAATTTTGTCCAGATTGTGGAAGAAGTACAACCGTTGTAAAAGAGGAAAGTTACTTTTTTAAACTCTCAAATTATGAAGAAAAGCTACTGAAATATTATGAAGAAAATCCTGAGTTTATTTTGCCAAGATCCCGTGCAAATGAAGTGATCAACTTTGTAAAGGGAGGTCTAAGAGATCTCTCCGTTACAAGAACTTCTTTTAGTTGGGGAGTAAAACTGCCTAAAGAGTTAGGTGATGATAAACATGTGATGTATGTTTGGCTTGATGCACTTTTAAACTATGTTACTGCTCTTGGGTATGGAAATGATGAAGAAAAACTTATGGAGAAATTCTGGCCGGCAGATATCCATCTGGTAGGAAAAGATATTCTTCGTTTTCATGCTATTTACTGGCCTGCATTTTTAATGAGTTTGGATCTGCCGCTTCCAAAACATATAGCAGCACACGGTTGGTGGACACGAGATGGTGAAAAGATGAGTAAGTCCAAAGGAAATGTTGTTTTACCTAAAGAAGTAGCCAATGCGTACGGGTATGAAAACTTTCGATATTTTATGCTTCGTGAAGTGCCGTTTGGGCAAGACGGGGATTTTTCTCAAAGAGCATTGATCGATCGTATCAACTCTGATCTTTCAAACGATCTTGGAAATTTACTCAACCGTATCATAGGTATGAGTGGAAAATACAGTGACTTTGTGATCGATTCAAAAGATGTTCTTTTATATCATAAGGCTGAGATCGAAAAAGTTAATGCAGTCTTAGATAATTTAGATGCTTTTATACAAAATATACAACCTCACAGATATCTTGAAGAGTTGTGGAAACTTTTTGCTATAGGTAATGGGATCATTCAAGAGGCTGAACCGTGGGTAAAAATGAAAGAGGGAAAAACAGATGAAGCTTTGGCTACGGTTGCATTGGTAGCAAATATCTTGGCAAAAGCAACATTGATGTTCTCTCCTGTTATGCCACAAACTGCACAAACAGTAGCAGATGCATTAGGGATAGCAATTGATAATGTGCATTATAAAGAATTGGTAGTAGAAAAAAACCTTTTAAAAACTTTTACTATCAAAAAAGTTCCGCCACTCTTTCCAAAAGTGGAAGAACCCCTACTCCCTGAAGCTCCTCAGGCACAACCAAATCAACAAAAAGAAGAAAAACAAGTGGAAAAAGAAACACCAAAAGAAGAAGACAACCTTATAGAGATAGGACAATTTTTTGAGACATCGCTCAAAGTAGGAACAGTTGTAGAAGCTGAGGAAGTTCCTAAAAGTAAAAAGCTTTTAAAACTCCAAGTTGATCTAGGTGAAGAGAGTCCAAGACAGATCGTTGCGGGTATAAAAGAGTTTTATTCTCCGGAAGATCTAAAAGGTACTCAAGTGTGTGTTGTAGCAAACTTAAAACCTGCAAAACTGATGGGGATCGTATCTCAAGGAATGCTTCTTGCTGCAAAAGATGAGAATGGACTTTGTTTGATCCGTCCTGAAAAACCAAAAACAGCGGGAACACCTATTGGATGAGACTTGAAAATATCATAGCACTTACAAATGCAAAGCTCTTAAATGATCCTGTTGTAAGTGTATATGAAGAGATTGTTTTTGAGGCTTCTAAAGTAAAAAGAGGTGATATTTTTGTAGCTTTTGATACTTTTAGTATTGAAGAAGCATTAAAAAACGGTGCGTATGCTATTATATTTGAAAATAGTGTTTTTATCAGTGATGATGAGGTTGCCTGGCTTCAGGTAGATTCTTTGTATAATGCCCTACTTCGTCTTTTACGCTTTCGTTTGGTTGAGAAAGAACTTAGTGTTTATGAATGTGATGAGATTACACTTCAGTTAGCTCTCTCAACTGATACTGCTTCTAAAGTTGTACCTTTAAGAGGTAATATGCAGACATTGGTAAAAAAGCTTTGGGATACTCCTGATGGGTCTATACTTCTTTTTTGTGAAAAATATACACAAAAAGATCTTTTTACAGATATAAAAGAACTTCCAAGAATTCATAAGTATATTGTAGATATTACAGAAAAAACATTATTTGAAACTTCATTCATATTTAATAATATCTACTATGAAAGAGTCTCATTATCCCCTTTTTTTATCCCTTTCTTGGAGCATCTGTTAAATTTTTATGTTTTGCAGGGTATAGAATTTAAACTAAGAAAATTTGAACATTTGGAAAATTTTGAGATTATTTTTACAAATAAAAATTTTCATATTCAAGAGTTTGGAACTAGTGAGCTTGTTTTGATTTTTGAAAAAAATATCTCCCTTATAGAAATAGAACTTGATTTTCTTCAAAAGCATGCTCCATGGGCAAAGATGATCTATCTTGTTCCTTTACATGTAAAGCATCCAAAAGAATGTTCTGCTGAGTGCTTTTTTTATGAAAAAGAGGATGAAATCATAGAAATACTGCAAAAAAGTAATTTTCATTTTGCTTTAATCTATGGAGTTGGTAAAGAGATACTTGAGCAAACTTCAAATCATAAGATTTCAAAACAGCTTACTTTTGATTTGTAAAAAGGAAAGAAAATATGGATAGAAGAGATTTTTTAACAACTGCCGGTGTAGCAACGACTGCTTTTGCATTGACTGGGTGTAATGATAGTAACAGAGTTGCCATAGATTATTCAAAGCATCCAAAACACAGTGATAAAAAAACTGTATATATAAACCGTGGAAAAAAGACAAAAATCAAACTCGCTACTTCATGGCCGGCACATTTTCCGATCATGGGAACAGGTGTTGAAGAGTTTGCCAAACGCCTTGAAGCTATCAGTGGCGGAAGTTTGGAGGTAAAACTCTATCCCAAAAATGTTTTAGTTCCGGCTCTTGCTGTTTTTGATGCATGTTCAAGTGGACAGATTGATGCATTTCACAGTGGACCGTATTATTGGAAAGGGAAAAATCCGGCATTTGCTCTTTTTAGCGGTATGCCTTTTGGATTTGATTTTGAAGAAATCAACTCTTGGATGATATATGGAGATGGACTTAAACTCTGGAGAGAGTTATATGCACATTATAACCTCTATCCTCTTTTAGGAGGCAATACCAATATCCAAATGGGTGGATGGTTTCGAAAAGAGATTAAGTCTTTAAAAGATATGCAAGGGTTAAAGATGCGTATCCCCGGGCTTGGCGGAGAAGTGATGGCAAAACTTGGAGTAAATCCTGTGCTTTTACCTGCTGGGGAGATCTATACCTCTTTAGAACGGGGTGTGATTGATGCGACTGAATGGGTAGGACCTGCACTTGATATCAAGATGGGATTTTATAAAGTTGCTCCATATTATTATAGTGGTTGGCATGAACCTGGAAGTATCTTAGAACTTACTTTTAACAAAGCATTTTGGAGTAAACTCGCAGATGAGCAAAAACAGATGATAGAAGTATGTTCAAGTGAACTTAACTCCAATATGACCTATAAGTTCCATTATGAAAATATTCATGCCCTGCCAAAACTTAAAAGTGATGGAGTAAAACTAAGAAAATTTCCAGATGAAGTAACCAATGCCGGAAAAAAAGCTCTTATGAAAGTGGTTGAGGAACAAAGTGCAAAAAGTAAAGAGTTTGCTCTTGTATATGAATCTGTTGCAAAACATCTTGCTCTTTCAAAAGATTTTGCAGATATCAGTTTAAAATATTTTCTCAATATCAGGGAGTAATTTGAAAAAAATTCTTTTACATGTAAGTTTGTTGAGTTTTTGTTTTGCTTTAGATACAAAAGGAACAATATTTGATAAAGTATCTTCAGAAACGATTATGGATGCAACAGTTTGTGATAGAAAAAGATGTGTTAAAAGTGATGAAAACGGTACTTTTAAGATACACACTGAAGCTAAAACTTTGCATGTTTTAGCTCATGGATACCGACCATATAAATTTACAAAAGATATAAATAAAACGATCTATCTTGAACCTATAAAAGTACATGCACTCTATCTTACTTTTTGGGGAGCAAGTCCAAGATCAAAAACTTTTGCAAATACACTAGAGCTTTTAAACCATAAAGATATTAATAGTGTAATAGTTGATATTAAAAATGAATATGGTTATATTGTTTATAATTCTCATCTTTTTCAGGCAAAAAAATATGGAGCATATAAACAAGCACAGATTAGGGATATAGATACATTTATTTACACATTGAAACAGAAAAATGCTTATTTGATCGCCAGGATAGTTGTATTTAAAGATGAATTGCAGGCATCTAATAATGAGCATTATGCGATTAAAAGAGATGGTAAAATTTGGAGAAATCATGATAATCTTGCATGGGTTGATCCATTTGATAGAAGATCATGGAAATATGCTGTTGATATTGCAGTAGATGCAGCAAAAAGGGGATTTGATGAAATTAATTTTGATTATATCCGTTTTCCCGCTAGAGAAGGGATTAAACTTTCTGAAAAAAATACCTATGAAAATAGGATAAAAACAATAACTGCATTTTTGAAATATGCAAAAACAAGACTTCGTCCTTATGGTGTTTTTCTTTCAGTTGATACTTTTGGAAATATTTGTTGGGCTAAAACAGATTGTAATATAGGGCAAACTGTAGGGATTTTTGAAAAATATGTTGATTATCTTTGTCCTATGGTATATCCATCCAGTTTTGCAAGTGGTTCATTTGGACATAACTACCCTTCTGAATTTCCTCATGAAGTTGTTTATAAAAGTATAGCTCATATTACAAATCGTATAGAAGCAAAACGGATTCGTCCTTGGATACAGGCTTTTAGAGATTATACAAGGCGAAGAAAACATTATGGGGCTTATGAAATCCAAGAACAGATGAGAGTTGAAAAAGAATTAGGAACAAATGGTTGGATGATATGGTCACCAAGAAGTAAGTATTATCAAGCGTATTTTGAAGATAATTCTACAACGAAAGGGTCTTCTCTATAAGCTCATAAAAAGCTTTTGAATGATTGAAATGCTGAAGATGGGCAAGTTCATGGACTATCACCTCTTCTATAAAATCAGGAGATTTTTTGAGTAGATTGGTATTGTATGTTATGACACCGTCATTTCTGCAACTTCCCCACTTTCTTTTCATTTTACGAAACTTTATCTCTTTTGGAAAAAGTTGCATTTTTTGTGTATAAAACTCAATTTTTGGTAAAATGTATTCTTTGGATTTTTTAAGATAAAATTTATCATACCCTTTTTGGATATTTTGTTCGTTTTTTATTTTGATATTATTTAGTATTTTATTTATTTCAGGGATTTCTTGAATTTTTAGTATTTCTCCAAAAAGTTCTATTTCTTGTGATAGAAGTGGTTTTTGTTTTGTATTTTTTTGAAGTGTTCTTTTGATCCATGGATATTTTTCTTCCAAAAGTTTCAAAAGAAACCTCTTAGAAACCTTTGGTGTTTTGAGTATCACTTCTCCATATTCGTTGATTTGGATATAACTGTGTTTAAGACGAGGATTTATCTTATGTGTAAGAGAGACATCTCTATATTTGATAAGGGATTGGGTCTTCAATACCGGCTTCTTTAAAACCATTGAGTCGTAAACGGCAACTGTCACATACTCCACACGCCTTCTCACTGTTTTTGTAACAACTCCATGTCAGTTCAAGTGGAACATTGTATTTGAGTGCTTCTTGAACGATCTGGCTTTTTTTCAGATGCACCAGCGGCATCTCTATAGTGATATTTGTTTGTGGTTTTGTACCAAGGTTGATCGCACTTTGCATCGCTTGTATATATGCTTCACGACAATCAGGATATCCGCTACTGTCTTCTTCTACTACCCCTATAGCGATCACCTCTGCATTTTCTTTCTCTGCGATAGCTGCTGCCATAGATAAAAAGATACCATTTCTAAAGGGAACATAAGTTACCGGTATCCCCTCTTCAAGCCCGTTTGTCGGTACATCTATAGTTGTATCAGTCAGTGCCGAAGCTCCAAGTTGTTCGAAAAACCCAATATTTAAAGAATATTTATTTGAGATTTCAAGTTTTTTAGCTATTGTTTCAAAACATTCTAACTCTTTTTGTTGGGTTCGTTGTCCGTAGTTAAAATGAACACCTATGATCTCATATCCGCGGGATTTGAGTATATATGCCGTCAGGGTTGAGTCCATCCCTCCACTGATGATACATACTGCTTTTTTTATTTGTGTATTTCTCATAAAAAGAATTTTACCATATCTATGTTATAATATTTCTAAGAAAGAATAAGGAGGTCATCATGGATATCTCAGCGATGGCGACTAATGTAAACCAAAACAATTCAGCTACAACTTTATCTGCTTTGAAAAAAGCGATGGATGTTCAGCAGAACAGTGTTTCAAAAATTTTAGATGATTCTATGCAACAGCAACAACAAATGCAACAACAGCAAGAACAGCAGCAAGCAATTGCACAAAAAACCGGTATTGGTATCGGTCTAAATATTACTGCATAGTGTTTTTTCTGGTAGAGGTTAGATGATAGAACTTATAGATAAGGTCTCTTTTCTACCAGATACTTCTTTTATAGAAAAAATAGCTTCTTTATACACAAAAAAAGATATTGAACTTATTATAACGACCAATCAAGAGATACAAGAGATCAATAAAACATATAGAAATATAGATAAACCTACTGATGTACTTAGTTTTCCCTTTAATGGTTCTAAAAAAGATCCACTGGGGAGTATTGTTATAAGTATAGATTTTATAAAAGAGATTTCTGCAAAGCTTGGACATAGCAAAAATGAAGAATTTACACTGCTTTTTATTCATGGTATGCTTCATCTTCTTGGATTTGATCATGAAGTAGATAATGGAAAGATGAGAAAAGAGGAAGAAAAAATTATTAGAAGATTTGATTTACCAAAAAGTTTGATTGTAAGGAATGAGGGATAATGGATTTTATTATATTTATAGTTTCAATGGGAGCTTTGATTTATGGAGCTGGTTTTATCATAAAAGAATCAGAAAAGATAGCACTTCATTTTAATATTTCCCATTTTGTTATAGGTGCGACTCTTGTAGCATTTGGAACAAGTTTACCGGAGATGGCAGCAAGTATCGTTGCATCATTGCATCATAAAAGTGATATGGCAGTGGCTAATGTGATAGGAAGTGTAACCTTTAATATTACACTTGTTTTAGGAATAGTATTTTTACTTTCAAAAAAACTAATGCCAAAAAGAGATCTTTTTTCACTTGATAGTGCATGGATAGTGATCCCTGTTGTGATCTTTTTTCTTATGATCCAAGATGGAGAGATAGGAAGATTTGATGGGATATTGTTTCTTACTTTAATGACTTCTTACATTATTTTTCTTTTTAGTAGTGCTAAAGATGTTCTTACAGAGGAAGTTAGTGAAATAAAAGAAGAATCATTTAGATGGTTACCGACTATTGGGCTTTTGGCTATAGGTTTTACTTTAACTGTTGGTGGTGCGAACTATGCAGTAGAGAGTGGAAGTGCTATTGCAAGAAGTTTTGGGGTAAGTGAATGGGTTATAGGTTTGTTCTTACTTGCTTTTGGTACGAGTTTACCTGAGTTGGTAGTTTCTGTAGTTGCTGCAAAAAAAGGCAATGCAGAGATGAGTATAGGCAATATTATAGGTTCAAATGTAGCAAATTTCTCTATGGTTTTAGGAAGTGCAGCTTTGATCCATCCTTTAAGTATAGATCTTGATGCATCAAAGTTTGATTTATTTATAATGAGTGCAGCTTCTTTAGCGTTACTTTTTATTTTGGCAAATAAACTTTATAACAAAGCAGGAGCGATCTTTTTACTTATTATTTTTGCTTTGTTTGTTCAAAATGCTCTTTAAGAGCATTTATTTTTTTATATATTTATGTTCTAATAACCAATCATAAATTTTTGATACAATTTCACCGGCTGCATGTCCACCATGTCCTCCATGTTCAACTAAAACTGTAACAATGTATTGGGGATTATAGTATGGTCCGTATGTTGTAAACCAGGCATGGCTTCTTGAATAGTAAGAGAGTTCATGTTCTAATCTTCTTTTTTTAATATCTTGCTTGATTCCGATTACTTGGGCAGTTCCTGTTTTTCCTGCTATTTTTATTTTGGAATGGATATAGTGTGTTGCTGTTCCTTTTGGATGATTACATACTTGCATCATCGCTTTTCTAATAAGAGGCAGTCGCCATTTTTCTTTTGGAAGAAGTACATCTTTTGGTTTTGGATTATAAGGTTTATCTCCTATGAACTTTGCAAAATGGGGAACTGGGAGTTTTCCTGTTGCCATAAGAGCAGTAAAAGTTGCCATTTGCATAGGAGTTACCAATACATAACCTTGTCCTATGGATGTATTGACTGTTTCTCCCATATACCAAGGTTGGGCATATTTTCTCATTTTCCATTCTCGTGATGGAACAGTCCCTATAAACTCATTTGGAAGATCTACTCCTGTTTTTTCTCCAAGTCCCATCCGTTTTAGTCCATCACTCATTAGTTTTATACCAACTTGAAGACTTCCTTTATAGAAATAATCATCACAGCTTTCTCGTATAGCTTTTACAAGGTCCGTTTTGCCGTGTCCTTGATGTTTCCAGCAGCGAAAGACCCTTTTTCCAAGAGGCATTTTTGCAGTACAATTTACTGTCCATGTAGGATTGAGTTTTGTTGTAGTATAGATAAGACCAAGCCCTGGTTTTACAGTTGATCCAGGAGGATATAAACCGTTAATAAGTTTGTTTGTAAAAGGTTTATCTAAACTTGTTGTTAGTTTTTCCCATTCTTTTTGTGAGATGCCTGAAACAAAGGTATTAAGATCATATTCGGGGAAACTTCCAGCTGATAAAACGGCTCCATCTGTTTTCATTACTATGACTGCTCCGGCTTTTCCTTCAAACAGTTTTGCTATAAATTGTTGCAATTCCATATTGATATTAAGTATGAGATTTCTGTTTTCAACCGGTGGTGTATATGAGGTCTCTTTTATAATTTGATTATGAGCATTGACCTGTATTACTCTTTTTCCAGCTTCTCCCTCAAGATATCTATTATAATATTTTTCAACTCCATTTTTCCCGGTATAGCCTATGATCTCCAAAAGCTTGTCATTTTGTATATCTTTTGTATTTGCTTTTGATACATAGCCGATAATATGAGAAGCAACTTCATTATATGGATAATACCGTTTTGGCGCAGGTAGAACATGAATGTTTTCATCTAAGAGAAGTTTTGAGTATTTTGGTAACATCTCTTTATAGGGGATAAAATCCACTATATCTATATAGGTATTTGTATAGTAAGAATCCTTTTTTTTATACTTTTTAATCATTTTTTCTTTAGAAAGACTGGGGAAAAGTATTACAAGCTTGTTAAGCTCTTTTTGAAAATTCTTTATATTTTTCTTACTTCTCATGTGGGGTTTGAGTTGGATTTTAAAACCAAGTTTATTAATAGCGATAGGTTGGTTTTGAGAATCTAGTATCTCTCCTCGAATAGGAGCTATGAGCTCTGTTTTTATAGCATTGTTTTCTGAGAGTTTTTCGTAATATGTGTTTGATTCAACTGAAAGGTAATAAACTCTTACAATAAGTGCGAAACAGATTATTATAAGGATGGTTATTATAAATTTTATTCTCATAAAAAGATACTCACAATAAAAAATTCAATAACTATATAAAAAACTGTATAAAAGAAATTTACATGTAAACTTTCTAAAATAAATACCTGTGATATGAGATTAACAAAAAGAATATATCCTGTATAAGTAAGAAAAACATATAAAAAATTGCGTAATTTAGGGGAGTTGATATCTTGATCTATTTTTGGTATAACAAATTTATGCATCAGTAAAAAAAATACTAAGAGACTAAAAACCAAAAAACCTTGTTGTGTTTCTAAAAGAATTATAGAAATAATAATAAAAAAGAGAAGTGATGAGTTCTTTTGTTGGAGTGATTTTTCAAATAAAACCAATAATACCCCAAGCATAGGGGGTAGAATTATGTATATACTAGATAAACAGATATATCCTGTGAACAATAAAGTCCAAAAAATATAACTTATAAAGTTTTGATTAGTGAGATTTCGTTGCATATTGGAAAATGTTTGCATTTGATACAGTCTGCCCAAATTTTATGTTCAGGAAGAGATTCTTTTGGAATTTCAATAAATCCGAGTCTTTCAAAAAAAGACTGTTTGTATGTTAGAACAAGAACTTTTTGTAATGCAAGATCTTTCGCTTCTTCTAAAAGAGTAAAAATAAGACCTTCTCCTATTTTTTTCCCTCTGTATGATTCTTTAACTATTAGTGAACGGATCTCTCCTAGATATGCTGTATGGATATGAAGCGCACTAAATCCTATGAGTTCATCATCTATAAAAACTAAAGTATAAGATCGGATATTTGTAGCAATTTCATTATCTGTTCTTGGAAGGATTATGCCGCTTTCAACTTCTGGTTGAACAAGAATTTGCATTTGATGAATATGGGAGAGTTTTGCTTTTTCATATCTGATTTGCATCTATATCCTCAGTTAATATATCATAGATAACTTTTATAAGTTGTTTGATCCCTCTTTTTTTACTACTTGATACCATCAAAGAATTAGGATATTCCCTTTTTAGAGCATTTAATTCTTTTTGATTAAGTTTATCTATTTTGGTAAAGACTTGTAGTATTACCTGTGATTCATTTGCATTAGTTACTAAAAAATCAAAAACACCTTTATCTATATCTAAATTTGGATGACGAGAGTCTATAAGATGAACAAATATTTTAATCTGTTTGCGTTTGGAAATATAATCTGTAAGATTTTTTTCCCAGTTGTGTTTTTGGCTTTTTGAAACTTTAGCATATCCAAATCCGGGAAGATCCACAAACTTTGTGATTAGTTTTTCTTTAGTCTCTCTATCCATAAATGTAACATCAAAATAGTTTATTAGTTTTGTTTTTCCGGGAGTTGAAGAAACTTTAGCTAAGTTTTTATGGTTGGTTAGAGCATTTAAAAGGGAACTTTTTCCTGCATTACTTCGTGCCATAAAAACTACTTCATTTTGTTCCATTGATGGAGGTGCCGCTTTAACATTTGGTGCTGATGTGATGAATTTGGCTTCTACAATATCTATCATGTTATTTTGTCTTTTCATTGATATCGAATGTCATAATAACAGGGTTGTTGTGAACCCCTTTTGCGTATGATTTTCCTGTTTTTGCACTAAAGATTACTTTATCACCTTGTACCTCTTTTTCTTCACCTAGTTGGATAAGATGAACATTTTTGAAGAAATGGTACTCTTTTTTAGCAGGTAGGTAGACAACCTTTTGAGCTCTTCCTTTATAGCGTTTTTTATTTTCATCTTCAAGTTTGAATTTAACATTTCCCTCAGCAACATATTTTGTAGGGACTCTGTTTTTATCTGTGTAAATAGTAAGCTTTTTTGATTTTAAATCATCTGCTCCTTTTGTTACATGGACATGACCGGTAAATACAGACACTCCTCTTTTTTCATCTGATTCAAAGTAATCTGCTTTTACGCGTAGTTTTTGAGCATAAGTTAGTGTCGTTAACAATAATAAAAAAAGTATAAATTTCATTTTTTCTTTCCTTCTTCTGGGATATTATATTCAAAATTTACATATTTTGAGTAAATCCATTTTTTTTCTATATCATAGTAGAGGTAGCTTCCTTTAGCAATGTTCTTATCAAGATGTGCTACATAATGGACTGGACTTTTTATGTAATGATCTTTTTGATTATAAAGAACCTGTTGGCTTTGAAAAGTAAGTCCATCACTTCTAAAATAATGAACATTTTTTGTAAAAGTTGCAAGATCTCCTATAAATGTTCCATATAACGCACTAATAGATGCAATCTCATTTTCTTCTTTTTGAGTATATAAAAAGTTTTCCAATTCATATTTTGTCGGAAATTTTTTACCTATCTTTCCATCTAAAGTACTGACTAAGCTTTTTGTATCGAACTTATAAACTGTAAAATTATGTAGTTCTATAAGAGGAGTTTCTTTCTTTTTAGCACTTTTTTCTAGCTTATTTGGTGAAAAGAAGATATAAATTGATCCAAGCAGTGAAGCGATGATCAAGATCAGATAGTTTATATTCATATCCACAAGCTCTCAAACTGTTTTTGTTGGTTATTTTTGGCAACGATGATATCGATCATCTCTCTTACAGCACCATCACCCCCTTTTCGCAAAAGGATATGATCTACTCTTTTTTTGATAATTTCTGTACCATCAGCCGGTGTAAAGGTGATACCGGCAAGATTAAACATCGGTAAGTCATTAAGATCATCACCGATAACAGCAACCTCTTCTTTTGTGATATTGAGCTTATTCATAAGTTCTTGAAGAACTTTTCCTTTTTCTTTGATCCCTTGAAAAAGATGAGGTATTCCCAACTCCTTTGCACGGTTTTGAACAATTTGAGATTTTCTTCCAGTTATTATGACAGCTTCTCCGCCTATTTTAAGCCATGTAACAATTCCAAGACCATCTTTGACATTGAAACTTTTTGTCTCAACTCCATTTGTATCATAGGTTATCTGACCGTTTGTCATACATCCGTCAATATCCAAAACTATCAGTTTAATCATAAAACATCTTTCGTACTTGGGATTCCGA
>Ga0256828_1001520_pt1 | contig 14352 bp, 4 predicted proteins | sample CV88metaG_FD_185993 | JGI IMG/M metagenome (GOLD analysis project Ga0256828, IMG submission 185993) | Hydrothermal vent microbial communities from East Pacific Rise, Pacific Ocean - CV88 | ecosystem: Environmental > Aquatic > Marine > Hydrothermal vents | place: Pacific Ocean: East Pacific Rise...
CCAGAAGAAATATTTTGCTGAAAAATTGTTAAGTATTTTGATTAAAATTTATGGGGCTTTTTGGTTGAAAATTTATCAAAAAACTTTTGCATTTTATTCTAAAAAACTTATACTTAATAGCACAAATACTTTACTATTTTTTAATAGAATATAAAAAATGTGAGAAATTAAGAAAAATACATTACTTTTAGCTTCAGATACATTAGTTTGATATGGATTAGATATGACTTTTATGTTAGCAAAAGATTTATGATATGATGGTATAGATTTAGCTTTATGGAATAATTTCGATGCTTGGAATATAGACTATGTAAAAAGACTTATAGATATGTATAAAATTCCTGTAAATGTTATACAATTATCTGATAATTTAAATAAAAAAGAACTAAATTATTGAATAGAATTAGCTAAAGAATTATGAGTTAATTGTATAAATATAAATTCTCCTAAATATTATAATTATAAAGCTAAGAAATTTATAGAAGATAATTTACCAAACTATCAAAAAGCACATTCTACTATAAAATTTAGTATTATAAATCCTCCTAAAAGTTTATTATTAAATGTTTTGCCACAATATGCATTTTCAAATATGGCAGAAATTTTTAGAATTTATAGACTTACTATAGCACTTGATATTTCAAATATAGAAGAAGAGAAATTTGATATAAATTTGATAAAAAAATTACCTAATTTATTACCATATGTTCCTGTAGTTTATCTTTCAGATAAGGATAAGACTTGAAAATGACATTTACCACTAGGGGAATGAAATATGAAAATTCCTAGTTTTCTTAAAAAATTAAATCAATTAGAATTTGATTGATATTTTAGTGTAAAAATAAAAATAGATAAAAAAGATTTAGTAGATGTAGAAAAGGTAAAACTTATTTTAAAAAAGTGTAAAACTTACTTTTTAGAAAATTATATAAATTTATAATATATAATTATCTTATGGAAAATAAAAATAAAATAAGTGAGTTGGAAAAAAAAGTTTTAAAAGAAAAAAAAAGTTATTTAATAGATATAATGGATCCTTTGTTAGCTGGTGTAGATGAAATGAAAAAAAGTTTTTCTAGTATATTTAATGATAATGGAGGTGAAAATAAAATTAATTTATTGATGGAAAAATATGAAAAATATTGGATAGATAAAAAAATTTAAATTTATAAGGAAATATAAATGAATATGAGAGACATTTTAAGAAGAGTTTTTTCATTATTGGTAATTTTTGTTTATATGTTTGTTTTATTGTTTCAAAATATACCATTTTTAAATATATTTTCATCAGTTAGTGCTGAGGATATTGCAAATAAAGATAATGTAGTTTTGGTATTAGTTGATGGAAACATATACAATAATATAAAATGAGATATTTCTTATTATGCTTGATATATTCAAAGACAAAATAGAAATACAAAAGCTTTAGTTTTGCCAATTAACACAAAACTTTTTACTGCTTTTGATATACAAAAACTTATTAGTAATTTATATTTTTGATGAGAAAAAAATAAAGTTTCTTTTTTGAAATGAATAGTTTTAATTTGAGATATACCATTGCCAGTTATAAATAATTGATGATATGTATTCTCTAGTATTTATCCTTATGTTGATATACAAAAACCTGCTTTTATAAGATGAAAGTGATGATATTTTGTTCCAAGTTGAAAAAAGTCAGATGTAGAATTAATTCATTGAGTTATAAAATTTTCTTCAATATCTGGATACCATGCTTATTTTAGTAAATTAAAGTTATATGAACAAAATCCACCTGCTTTTGTAAGTAAAAAATTTTATTATGATAATTTTATTACACAAAAAAGTAGTTATAATAAATGAATTGAAAAAAATTATATAAATAAGATTATATTTGCAGCTAATTTAGTATCAAAAAAAATAACTCCTCTAATATTAGAAATTTTTGATAATCAAACTAAAGAATCGGTAGATAAACTTGATGATATGGCAGATGAACTAAAAGAAGATAATGATAATGTTAAATTTAAAACTTTTAAAGCTGTTGATAATGAATTATGATGAATAGTATCGTCATTATGATTTACATCATCTAGAATGAATGCTACTTTAGCTACAGAGGCTGTATATAAAGATAAACTTAGTGAGTATGTAGATAAAATAAAAGATTTTTCAAAAAAAATAAAATGAATTACTAATCCATATTGGATGTTACCAACTCTATCATTAGAATCTACTCTTAAATCTTTTGTTAAAAATTATTCTCAGTTATTTTGAAGTAATTATACATCTGAAATGACAGATAATTTAGAGGCAACAGGTAGATATAGTTGGGAAAACACTATAAGTACATTAAATACTATAGATATAAAAGATTCTATGTCAGTTTCTTATATATATAAAGTTAATAAATTTTTAGAAAAAAAATTAGATGAAAAAATAGAACAAGAAAAATATTATAAAGAATATCCTATTTCTACTTACTATTGAATAGGTGATTTAGGAATGTTATGATGTGGATATGAAAAAAGAGAAGTATTTTTTTATGGTAGAAATGCAAAAGATGTAAAAAGTTTACAAGATATTCATATTTATAGATGAACATATTGAAACTTTAGTTGAGCAGATACATTAAAAAATATATCTTCAAGATGAAATAAAAGTGTAACAGCTATTATGAATAATCTTTTTGATATGCAAACACAATCTAATAGATGATATAATACTTTATGAAATGCAAAAAAAGATTGAGATCATTATAAAAATTGATGTTCTAAAATATATAAAACTTGTAAAGATTTATGAAGATATAATTGAGAAAGTTCTCAAAGTTGGGCAAAAAGAATTTATGGTTGATATTCCCCACTTAATATAAAAATTTCAGAAGAATATGATCCTAATAATATCTCATTTAATTATGAAAATTATAAATATGCTTGGAGTCCTTCATATGCTCCTTCAAAAATTGGTGTACTATTTGATGCAGGTGGTACTATAATAAATAAAGTAAAAGAACCTACTATTTATACTGATACTATAGCTTGAATAAAAAAATATGCATCTGTATTAAGAACAGAACATGAAGAATATGATGATATTTGAGCATGTCAGATAGTACATGATCACTGATTACATAAAGTGGAATGAACTTATAAAGAGTGATCTCATATTAAAATGATAGATACTAGAGTAAAACATGTTTCTCCTACAAAAAAACAGTTTGATAACTTTAATATATCAACACCACAAAGACCAGTTGATAGTGTAGACTATATTACATTTTTATGAGTATGATGAGATACAGTAAGATTAGATTATCCTGATTTATTTTCTGTAGAAGTATATGATGGATGAAACCTTAAAATTCCAACTGATATAGATAGATCTATTAGAAAATATTTAAAAAATCTTATAAAAGATTATAATTCTAAGCTTTCTTGACAAGCAAGTAAATGATGAGTTTCTTACTGATTACTTCCTGAAAATTATTTTATAGATAAAATATGACCTAAAAAGATAGCTGAGATAGCTGAATTACTTTATTATCTTAATTTATGATGGCAAACTAAATCTTGAAATTTTTGAAATCTAAAAGATGAAATTGACTCTTTATATAATAGTTTTGATATAAATGAGAAAATTTCGTATAATATATCTAATTATATAGATACAGAAGATGAATATTTAGTAAATGATATAGATATTTCAAAAAGTCCTTTAAATTTTCCATGAAAGGCTTCTAATTGATATGAAGCTTGAATGATTGTAAGTAAAAATATGGATAATATATGAACTGAAAATAATCATGATAATACATATTTTTCTTATTCAGATTTAATGTGAGAAGAAATGCCATTAGATATAGAAGCTTGACAACAAAAAGAATGTTGAAGAACTTTGTGAGAATGAGTTATTTTATGGGAATGGCCATCTGCATTTATGTGTCGGTTAAAAGAAACTTTGAAAAAACCTTTTAAAATATGAAAATATTCTTGTGCAGTAGGAAATGAGCCTGATAAACTTATATGAGATGCTGTTGAGGCAGAAAATATAGCTTTAGAAAATACTTATAAAGAGCAGGATGAAAAAAATTGAACACATAATTTAGAAAAATATGAAAAATTAAGAGATTATATTGAAAATGAAATAGTAGTTAAAACAAATCAAACTACTTATTTAGCAGAGGATATGACTTGAAGTATATTAATTAGAAATTATCAACATACACCTAGTATGAATAATACAATAGCTTCTATTTATATAAATTCAGAAAATAAGGAAGGAAATTGCCTTTTTATTAAAAATGAAGATAAATATGAAAATACTTGTAATTGAGTAAGTTTAATCCCTGATAAATGGAAGATAGATTTTTCATTTTTTAATCCACAAACTTGAGAATGAAGATATTTAGCATATAAGGCTTGAAGTAAAGATATTGCTTTTAAATTTTGTACTGTAGATAATATTTGTTATGTAAAGTGATTATCTTTTGATAAAATTCCATGAGAATTAAAAGATGTAGAAATGAAAGCTTTTTCTCCAGTAATGGTATATTGATGAGAAAATCCAGTTGCAATAGTATGATATGATGCAAAAGTAGGTGAACATAGATATAGAAATAAAGTAACTTATACTCCTTATAATTATAAACTTGAATTAGATCCACCAATATGATTAATTAAAACCTCTTTAGAATCAGAATGAAGTTCTAGTATAGATTATAATTTCTCTAATGATTCTGATTTTGTAGTAGTTAAATCAAACACTGAACAATTACAATGAATAAATAAGTTTCATCTCAAATTAACATTGGATAGTAATTGGAATAATTTATTACAAGATAAAAATGATTATGTAAAGAGTAAGGAAGTTACTATAAATATAGAAAAAAAACAAAAACTTACTGATAAAGAAATTACTTATTCAAAAAATTATACTTTACCAAGTAAACCTTATAATCTTGTTAAAAAGGTAGATTGAGTTGCTACATATGATCCAAATAAGTTGTTTAAAATACATATTCAGCCTATAGTAGCAGATAAAACTTTAAAAACACCTGTCAAAATTGAAACAACAGATCATTTTATAGTATGATTTTTTAAAGATGCACAAAAAGAAGTAAAAATATGAAATACAAAAAAAATAGTTTCTTATAAAAAGTTTGTTAAAAATAATGAATTTCTTATATTAGATAATGATTGAATAGATATTTATTTATTACCAACATATAAAACTTGAAAATATAGAATTACTGTTAAGATACCTTGAATAGATGATTATATAATAGATTGAAAATTTGCTCGTTTTCCTGCAAAAAAGATATTTATAAAATTGGATAAATGAATAGCAAAAAAATGAGAAAAAGTAAAATGAAGAGTTTATGCTATAGATGAATTTAAAAATGTTCAAGCTTTAAATTGAGATGAATATAAAATAACAACATCAGATGATTTAAAAGTAACTACAGGTTGAAATGAAATAGAAGTTTCTGCTTTGAAAAGTTGATTTTTACAAGTAGAGTATGATTGAAAAGTACAAACTCAACATTTTCAAGTAGAAAATACATTCTTACCTATAGGATGAAAGATGTCTGTTATGTATCTTACATTATTATGATATTGATGGTGACAAAAAGCAATTGGTATTATGTGAAGATCTACAAAAAGTTTAGCTATTACTACAAATTTGCATACAGAAAGTGAAATAAAACATTATGATTACATAGTATGACAAAATTTAAAAAACCAATGAGATGTAAAAACTGAATTAATATTAAAACCAAACTTATTTAAGATAGATTTCTGAAGATTTTCTTTTTGGTATCCTTGAAAAGTAATTTCTTCTGTTAAACAGATTACAAAATTAAATGATATATTATTAGAATGAGTTTATTATTTACCTGAGAAAACAGATAGTTTTATAAAAAAGAATGAACTAGTTTGAAATAAATTATTTATAAATAACGAAAAGGTAATTGATTTTTCTAATCAAACAAAAAAATCTATTATAAGACTTATTTCAAATAATAAATTATCAGATAAATATTGAGTATATAGTGTATATTATAAAAATAGGAAGGTATGAAATTTAATATTTAATTGAAAAATTTTACCACTTTGATGAATTGTTACCTCTAAACCATTTTCATATGATATTATTCCAGGTGACTGATCTACAAATTGATTAAAAGCTATTTGATTTAGTTTTGGTAATATCTGATGATATAAAGTATACTCTAAAGCTTTAGAAATAAATGTTGAAAAGGATCCTAGAGTTTGATTTAGATCAAATTTTAGAAATATTACTGATTTTGCAGCTTGAAATAATGTATGACAATCTGTAAGACCTTTTGAAAATGAGTTAATTATAAATTATGGTGATCCATTTATAAAAAGAACTTGACCAGAGTGAACAGTTCCTTGAGTAGATGTATCAAAAACATATTGAAAAAGAATTTTTTCTAGAATAAATTGATGAATCAAAAAAGTAACTACATTTGATTTTAATAATGATTGATTAAAGGATATACTTATTGCCTACAAATGATGAAAAATAAGAATATTAAAAAATTATAAATGATATGAAAATTTTGAAAATCTATGAAATCTAATAGTTTTGGGTAAAGATATAAAAGATATAGCAGCTTGAGATATAAATGCTGACTGATATGATGATATTCTTGTATTATTTTCAGATAATACTATTAGAGTATATAAAAATCATCATTGAGAATTTGATGTTGATGGTACTCCCGTTTGTTTACCACTTCCACTTACAGATTGAGAACATTTAAGTTATGAACAGATATTTTTCCGTGATATGAATAATGATCATAAACTTGATATAGTAGTAAATGATAGAGCTTCAGATGTGAAAGTGTATTTTTGACCTACTTTTCTTTCAACTGATAAAAGGCATTGTGATGCACAATATAAAACAAGAGTAAAGCAAAAATTAGTAAAATCATATTGATTAGTTGTATGAGGTGATCAATTTGTTGATGACGGATATATATATCGGGATGATATGGAAGATACATCTACTCTTTTAAAATCTGAGGTGGAAGATGCTTTCAAAGATAAAACAGTTTTAACATCTTTACCAATTTCTTGAGATATTATTCCTGATAATTATCTAGAAAAAGTTTCAGAACCGTGAAAAGATAAATTTGCATTCCAGGATATTCCAAAAAATTTATGACCGGATTGATTGACTATTGCATGAGATACTATTTCATTCAAAAAAGTTATTTATTTGGATAAAAAAAAGGATAAGGTAGTTGTTACAAAAAAGATGGTAGATTTAAATGGTGGAACATTATTACCATGAGATAAAGTGAAAATAACAGTAACTGTAACTAATCCTGAGGGTAAAAATATAACATATTTAGAAAGTTTGAAATGACCTTTTGCAGTTATATCAAAAAATGATATTCCTATAGTACAATTGCATAATGTTTCAAAAAATTTAGTTTCATTTCCTCAATGAGCTTATAGACAGTTTATATATAAAGTAAGTAATTGTTGATCTGCTACTTTTTCTGTTTCCTATACTGCTATTTTTCAATGAGAAAGTACTGTACATATAAAAGTTTGAGATTGGAATAAAGATAAATTTTGAGATATAAAAGTATATTTAAAAAATGGTTGTATAAAGTGATATGATCATTTTAAATGAGGTTCTGGAAATCCGATGAGTTTTAGCTATACTTATGTTGATTTAGCAAAAAAATTAAGAGATTTTAACAAAAGTAGAAATTGACCTAAAAAAATAGATGAAATAAATCAAGATATAAAGAGTTGAAATTATGAAAAATTGCTTGATGAGTATGTAAATAAAACTGATGATGATAATATTTATGATTTTAATCCAGATAATCCTAGTTTATCACTATCTTTGGATATATGACCTGATATTTCTAATATTACTTCTAGAGTTAATTGAATTTTAAAAGGTTTATGTAAATGATATAGTTTTGGTAAGAGTTCTTGTTCTTGATCTCCTGTTCCTTGTAACTTTGCATTTTTTGCTCCTTGATTTACTAATTTATGTGGTTGTGCATGAAGTGTAGACCCAGGAACACCAGTTTTTTGGAATCCTTGAACTGTATATCATCATTGACCACATCCTGTACCTATGGGATTGATGAAACCTTTACCAAATGATCCTTTAGGTCCTAAATGATGAGTATATCCTTCAACTATGAGATTGTATGTTTCTCCTACTTTGTCTATGGGGCTTTGAGTAGCACTTTGTTTTTGAAGATATAAAAAATGAATGAATTCTCCTACTGCACCTGTCTGATCAATAGCATGAAATTGTATAGTAGTTGCAAAAGATGTAAATGCTAAATGTAATGATGAAGATGCTGATGATGTTTTAGATGATTGGATGGTAGAGCTTAGTAATTGAGTATGTAATGAAATGCCTGTAAAAGTATGAGAATATCCAAGAACTTCTATTATTTCAAAATGATGAGATTCTTTTCAAGAGTCAAATATGTTTTTAGGTATATGAATAGCTTGAAAATCAATAGTTCAATTTACACAGTCAGCAACTAGAATAAATTCTATTGTAGAAGATGAAGAATTATTGGAATGAGGTACAGATTTTGGGTTACATATAAAAATGTGAACTTTCAAAGGTATTATTTCTTGTATTATAAAAAAATGGCTTAATCATCAAATTCAATTTACAATTTCTCAACTTACTCATATGACAATATATGTGTTGTATCCAGATATGAGTGGACTAATGGATTGATTTGATGATAAAACTGCTTCAAGATTAAGTTCTCAATGATCTTCTTTATGAAATTTATTTAAAAGTTTTTGAATATGAGAAGAAACAAGCTTAAATTGAACTAGGGATATAGATGCTAATATAGTTTCTAAATACTTGCCGGATAAAAAATGATTAAAAGAATTATCAGAGACATTAAATAATCCATTTGAGGCTGTAAAGTGATTTTTATCACAAATACCTTTAGTTAATGTAAATTATAAAACAGTTGTAATAAGAGTTCCTTGGATATGAAAAGATGAGTTAGAAAGACAAATTTCATATATGAATGATTGGTTAAATTATAATAAAGATGCAATAAATTCTTGGAAAGATATGGCTTCAGTTTCAAAAAATCCTAGTGAATATATAAAGGTAAATAAATTTATAAATTCTGTTAAGAAAAATATAAAAATAATGGAAGAGTATAGAACTTTCCCATTAAAATTATATAAATATCTACATTCATTAGATTTGTATCTTGATCAAGTAATGTGTATTTTAAAAATGTACATAAAAACTATAGTTTGATGGTTAAATGTACAAAGTAAAATATTCGAAAGTTGGGTAGATACTATTATTGCTCTTATAAATATTTTTAAGACTTGGCAATTACTTATAGATGTATCAGTAAATTGGAAAAGTACTTGTTGAAAATGTAGGATGGATACTGGTGATTTGTATGATTGTACACTTACTTGATTATGTCCTTCATTACCTGTATTACCTATTCCACCTTTTAAAATTCCTGATATATTTATTGACTTCACTCATATAGATTTGTGAATGAATATAGTATTACCAAGAATAAAGATTAGACCTGTAGCTGTGTGATTGTTTACTTTGCCAAGTCTACCTTATGCTGGTGGAAATGTAAAAATCACATTACCTGCTTTACCTATATTACCTGCTCCTCCAGAACTTCCTGATTTACCATGAATTCCACCGGTACCAAAGATCGAATTACCAAATTTGCCACCTCCACCAAGAATTCCAAATTTGATGCCTTCTTTACAGGTTGCTTTAAAAGTATTTAAAATTGTATGATATTTCCGGTGTATTATAAAAAATGGTATATGATTGGTTGCAGAATGGAATGTAAAAACAAGAATAGAGCAGTTGACTGCAAGACATAATAGATTGTTTCCATTTGATTTTGTAAATATTGATTTTCCAGAATTACCATTTAAATGATTTGATGTAAAAGTAGATTGATATTTAAGATTAAGAGCAGAAAATGAAAAACTGTATGAAGCAGTAAAAAAAATGGCTGATAAACTAAATGAGAAAACAAAACCTATGATTTGAGAAATGATGGAAGTAAATTTAAAAGTTAATAGTAAATCAGAGAATTTACAATATAAGTTAGATGATAAATTATATGATAATTCTATAAATTTAGAGCCTTGAAAAGATGAGTTAAAAGATATAGATAATAAACTTAGAGATACAGAAAATAAATGGCAAAATGAAATGGATGATATAGAAAATGAAATGAATGATAAAATAAATAAAGGTACATCTAATTTTAGAAAACAAAATGCATATATTATAAATAATAAATCTATATCTACTGAACTAGCTAATAAATTATTGTCTAAAGAGCTTCAAACTTTTATATCAGCACAATGAGAATCATATTTGACTTCTTTATCAGATTATTATTTTGATACTGCAAACAATATTTTAAAAAGTGTGAAGCATAAAATAGTTGTTAGAAAAAATGTAGATTGAATTCAAAATATAGAAAAACAAGTTTCTTTACTTATAGACAAACAACATATACAAATATCTAAGGTAAGAAAGATAATTAAAGATTTAGAAGCTTGAAAAAAAATTGATTTAAATGATGATGTTATTCTTTCTAAATGAAATCAATTGATAGCAGGAAAGAAAGAAGAAGACAAAAGTATAGTATTTAATGTTTCATTATTTAATGTTGATAATATTACAAAACAAACTATAGAAAACTCTGAATCTCCATATAAATCTTATTATAAAATGTATTCAAAATTAAATAATAAGATGGCTAAGAAATTAAAAAAATATAAGATTTCAGATCCTAAGTATGTAGATTTAGAAAAGGAAAATAAAATAATAGAAAATATACTTACATGATGAGATTTACAAATAGCATATTCAGACGATTTACCACCATCATGACCTCCTCTTATCGCAGATCCTAGTCAAAGTATGAGATGATTGTATATGTATGGTTGACATGACACATATTATAATGTAATGGCTGATAAACAAAGAGCTAGTAAGATTAAAAGAAGAAATACTTATTTCTTAGATGATTTAAATAATGATGGAAGTGATGATTTAATATGGTATGATAAATATTCTATATATATCAAATATTCTTGAGATAAACCTCTTAAAAATTGAATTACTATATCTAAAAAATATATTTATTGAAATGTTATAGATAGAATTTACGATGTTGTGGATGAACAATGATATATTCATATAAATGGAACTAAATTTAAAGTGGCTGATAAAGTAAGACCTATCAATAATTTATCAACTGTTGCTAATACTTACGAATATGTAAAATTAAAATGGAATAAAACTGATAATGTAAATGCATTTGTAGTATTATATTCTTCAAGAATTGATGTTCTAAATGAGTTTGAAAAACAATTTAATTATCCATCTGCATTTAGTATATATTGAAATAATTATAAAATTTATGCTATTATTTATTATGATAGAAATTTGAAGGATATAGTACCAGATATTATGAAAAATGTTCCGATAGATAGACACAGAGTAACTTTAAAAGAATTTAATCCAGGTTCTTTTGAAGATAGAGAAACTTTCTATTTAACTTTAGATAAGAAAAAATTGTATCTTCAATGAAAGTGGAAATATTTTAGAGTATATAATGCAAATATTACTAAAAATAGTATTAATATAATTTCATCTTATTCTAATCAAGATGTATGATGAGAACAATTAATTTGAGATATACAACTTCCTTTAGTAGAACCAACATTGATTAGAAAAAAGACTTGAGAAGTTATATCTACTTGAAAAAATATGGTATGATTTGTAAATACTGAGTATATTTTAAAAGCTAATTGGGAAGATAATGTTTGACTTAAGAAAAAATATATAACAGATGATAAATTTAATTTGTTGGTAGAATGAGATAAATTGCATATAGAGCCAGAAAATAAGCTGACCGATAAATATTATTATTTAGTATGAGAAGATTATAATTGAAACAGAGTAAAACAAAGAGTAAAAATAACTTTTACAGTACCTAGAATAAAGATTAATAGTTTGGATAAAAATATGTGAAGTATTGTTTCTGAAATTTGAAAAGATATGGATTTAAGTGCTGTAAAATATATGATGATAAACTGAGGTATAAAAAAGTTTATTAAAACAGAAACTTGAAAAGAAGTATTCTTATGATGAGTATGACAAACAATATTTAATTGATCTGTTATAGATGGTAGTTCAAATATAAAATTGTATAATAAAGAACAAAAAGAAATATGATATTTTGACTTAGAAAAGTGATTGATAAGTGTAAAAGAACCTTATTATGTATTATGAACAACAGATTCTAATATATTGTATTATAATGTGTATAATGTAGATTGAAAAAAAATGTTTTCTATATATATTCCAAGTAAAGAAATTGTAAAAGAGCCTGAATTACTAAATTCTTGAAAATATTTATTAAAAACAATAGATAATCCAAATTTATGAAAGTTTGATAAATGATATTGTTTATATGATAAGAATAATAAAATATGTGCAATGTATATTTCAAGAAATGGTGATATATATACAGATAATAATTATAAAGATAACTTTATAGTATGATATCATTCTAATGTCATATGAAATATAGAATTTACATTATATGATACATCTGTACCTAATTTATCTTCTTTGGAAGATACTAAAAAAATAATGTACTTTATATATAAACCAAAAAATTTACTTAAAAAATAAGAGAGGATTTCTCTCTTTTTTTGTTAATTTATAAAAGTTTATCTTGTATAGATATTTTATAACTGTAAATAATCTTATACTAAAATTTTTCAAACAAGAATTTTTTAATTTCCTTTAATCAAAGTTTTTTATGAGCTGAGACAAAGAAGTAATTTTTTCATTCTTTCCAATTTTCTTCAAACATTTTTGAGATTTCTTTCTTTTTTTCTTTTAATTTATTTTCTGATAAATTATCAATTTTATTGAAAATATAAATCATTTCTTGGTTTGCTCAAATTTGATTTAATATATCATTTACAACTTCAATTTTTTCTTCCATAAATGGGTCTGAAACATCTATTACATGAAATAAAATATCAGATTCTATACTATCTTCAAGTGTAGATTTAAAAGCTTTTATTAAATTTGGAGGTAAATCCTGTATAAAACCAACTGTATCATTTAAAAGTATTTTTTTACATTGGTCCCAACTACATTGTTCTCCACTTACAAAACCTAGTTCATAAGGATTTAAAAATAATTCTCATACAGAAGTTCATAAAGTTGCAAAAAGTTTATCTTCTGCTAAAACTCATTTATTTGTAAGTGCATTTAGTAAAGAAGATTTTCAAGCATTTGTATAACCTACAATTCATACTGTATGTAGTTGTTTTTTAGTTCTTGCTTTTCTATGTTGTTCTCTAACTCTTTCATATTGTTTAAGTTTTTCTTCTATTTGTTGTATTCTTTTTCTAAGGTGTCTTTTCATAATTTCAGTATTTGTTTCTCAAATTCATTTAGTTCAAATACCACCTCATTGTCTTGAAAGTTCCATTCACATTCAGAAAATTCTAGGTCACATATGTTTGATACTTGCAAGTTCTATTTGTAATTTAGCTTCAGGGCTTTTTGCATGTAAATCAAAGATTTTTAAAATAAGATCAACTCTATCCCAAGCTTTTGCACCTGTATCTTTTAGTTCTTCATTTAAGTTATATATTTGAAATGGTTTTAAGATATTTCACAAAATCAAAACATCAGCTTTTGTTTGCTGTATGATTGATTTTATTTCTTCAAGTTTTCAACCTCAAATATATGTTTTATAATCAGGTCTTCATCTTTTTTGGATTTTTTTTACTATTACTACTCATCAGTATGTGGAAACTAGATTTTCTAATTCAGAAAGTCTTCATTCCATTTTTTCTTTTGGAAATCTAGGATCTACTACATCAGCTATTACAACTTTCATTATTAATTCGTGATTAGAGTGATTAAAGTGATTATATTAATTAAATTGATTCGTGATTAAATTGATTAGAATTGATAAAATAACAAATTTACCTGATTTGCCTAATTTACCAAATTTACCAGATTTACCAGATTTACCTAATTAATTTGTCTTCCTTAAAAACTATTTAACTAGTAACTAGGTAACTAGTTAACTATCTAAACTATTTTACTTGCTACTACATTTGCTACATTTTTATCAAGTGGAGAAGGAATAATCATATTGTCTCTTGGATTTTCTACATAGTCTGCAAGAGCTTGTGCAGCTGCTAGTTTGTGTTCTTGTGTGATTTGTGTTACTTTATTTTCCAAAGCTCATTTGAAAATACCTGGGAAAACTAATACATTATTTAA
>Ga0256828_1001521_pt1 | contig 14341 bp, 12 predicted proteins | sample CV88metaG_FD_185993 | JGI IMG/M metagenome (GOLD analysis project Ga0256828, IMG submission 185993) | Hydrothermal vent microbial communities from East Pacific Rise, Pacific Ocean - CV88 | ecosystem: Environmental > Aquatic > Marine > Hydrothermal vents | place: Pacific Ocean: East Pacific Rise...
TGCTTATATAAATAGATTGATTTTAAAATGAAAAATAAAAAATATCTTAGATATATATATACAAAAAAGAGAGAGTTTATATTGAAAATATTTCCTTTTAAACTATTTAATTATTAAAACTGATAAATGAGATATAAAAGTACCATTATCAATTGATAAAGAATGACAATACTTCAATTTTAGTTCTTTAGCCATAAAAAATAAAATAAAAACTTACTCATTATATGATATAATACATGATGATGATAATATTTATGAAGATAAATTTAAATGAAAAACTGTTTTTATATGAGCTACAGACCATGCATTAAACGATATTAAAAACTCATATATTTGAATGATTCCTTGAGTTATGTTTCATATAAATAATTTTCTATCTATATATTGAAAGGATTATTTTTATATACTACCTATTTGAGATACCTTTATTATATTGGTCTTGTTGATAATTATTTGATCTATTTTTGTTGTTGTATTTAAAAATGAAAAATTAACATTTGTTGTATTTTTATTATTTGTTATTCTTCTATTTTCATTTTATTACTATTGATTATTTAAGGAATGAATAATTATACCTATTTGAACTATATTTGTTATGATATCGTTAAAATTGCTTATAGATATAGTTCACATTCTATTTATAAATCAAGAAAAAAGTAAATTTCTTTCAAGTTTATTTGATAAATATGTTGGTTCTAAGATTAGAGAAGAAAAAGAAGAAGCTACAAAAACATCAAACAAAATTATTGGTACTACAAAAAATAAAGATATTGCTCTAATGTTTTCAGATATTGCATCTTTCACAAATATATCAGAACAATTGAAAGCAGAAGAAGTTGGTGATATGTTAAATATATATTTTGAAATATGTGGTAGATACTTAAACAAAAGTAAAGCTTATGTAGATAAATATATTTGAGATGCTATTATGGCTTATTGGGAAGATTTAGAATATTTAGATAAAATTATCAAAACTGTTGTAAATATACAAAAAGCACACTCAGAAATAATGTTAAAAATAAAAAATGATTTATGAAAAGATATAAATATAATTACAAGAATATGACTTCATTATTGAGATGCTATAGTATGAGATATATGAGATAAAAACTGAAAAATACAACCTACAGCCATATGAGATAATGTAAATTTAGCATCAAGACTCGAAGGTATAAACAAATATTATAATACTCATATAATTATTTCAGAAGAATTTTATAAAAAGATTAAAAATAAAGAAGATTTTGCTATAAGAAAACTAGATAAAATAACAGTTAAATGAAAAACAGAACCTGTTGTTATATATGAAGTAATAGAATATCTTCCGAGTGAAATAAATTCTGATATTGTTCAATATATCAATAACTTTGAAACTGCCCTTGAACAATATTTTAAATGAAATTTTGAAAAAGCAGAAGAATTGTTTAATAGATTGTATATTTTTAAAATATGAAAGAATGATAAAGTTATAAAAGTTTTTATTGAAAGATTAGATTTTTTACTAAAACATAAACCAGAAAATTGGGACTGAGTATGGAGATATAAAAGTAAATAATACATTTTCATCCTAGAAAGCTTGATTTTTATATTTTTTTTATTATTATCATAGCACTTTATTATAGTATATGCTATTTTATATATTAAATATTTAAAAAATGGATTTAAAAGCAAAATTGCAAGACAGTATAAATCACGAATTAAACTATTGAACATTAGCTGAAAATGAAGTGGTTCAAAATATTATACAAAAAACATTTTTATGGATGTGAGCTATTACAGCAATAGTATTTACTGTTGGTTACTATGTAGCTTGGTTAATTAAATCTTGAGCTATTGAAGTTAGTCAATTTACTATTGCATTTTGGATAAGTGTAGCTTTATGATTTGGATTGGTGATAGCTATATCTTGGTTTTGGCAAAAGATGTCTTATACTACTTTATCAGTTTTAGCAATATTATTTGCAATTGCTGAATGAGTATGACTTACATGAGTTTTAGCCTACTATAGTACAGCTTCTATCATAAATGCATTTGCTGGTGCTGCTTTATTATTTATTATTATGGCAATTTATGGTTATGTTACAAAAACAGATCTAACAAAATTTTGAACATTATTTATGGTTTGACTTATATCTATTATTATTTTGAGTCTTATAAATGTATTTTTTATACATTCTAGTACTTTTGATCTAATACTATCAATAGTAGGTTTACTATTGTTTCTTTGAATAGTAGCTTGGAATTTACAAACTTTGAAACTTGCTGCTCAAACTTGAGATAATAGACTTGAAATAGTATTTTGAGTAAGTTTATTCTTAGATTTTATAAACATCTTCTTATATCTACTAAGAATCTTTGGTTCAAGTAATGACTAAAAAGCCAAATGGCTTTTATTTTTTAATTTAAAAAATGACAAACTTAAAAGAGAAAAATAATGAAGAATTATTATTGGAACTTGTAATAGAATATTTTATAAAAGAAGGCTCACCTGTTGGATCAAAATTTCTTTTTGATGCTGATGAAATTAAAATGGCTCCTTCTACTATAAGAAAATATCTAAATATTCTTGAAAAAAAATGACTTGTATATCAACCATATAATTCATCTTGAAGAGTTCCAACACCAGAAGGAGTAAACAACTATGTTTTATCACTATTACCAAAAGAACATAGTACAAATATAATTAAAATAAATCAAAATTTTAACCTAAGATGATTTATTGAACAACTTTGAGAACTAATAGATGGAGTTGCTTTTTGAAATTTTGAAGATGAATCTGATATGCATTATCTATGAGTAACCCAAATATTAAAAAAAGTTTGAAATGATATAGAAAAAATTATTCCATTAATGGAATTTATTGAAAAAAAAGAAATTATTTCATACTTAAGAAAAAAACAAATAGCATGATGAAAAATAAATTATTCTTTTGTAAATTATGATTGAGTTAATATTGCACTTATGTATATAAAAGTAAATTTTGAATGAAGAAATGCTATTGTTTGAATACTTGGCTCTTTAAGAGTTGATTATAAAAAAAATATTAACATTTTAGAAAAAATATTAGAAAAATGAACAATTTAAACTATCCAAAACATATTGCTGTTATCCCAGATTGAAATAGAACTTGGGCAAAATGAAAATGATATGAACCATTTGTTGGACATTTAGAATGATTTAATAGAATTGTAGAACTTGGTAAATATATATTTGAAAAAACTCCAATCCAAGTATACACTGCTTGGGGACTTAGTACTGACAACCTTACAAATAGAAGTGAAGAAGAACTTTCATATTTATTTGAATTATATAAAAAAATAGGAACCGATATGTTTGATGTTCTTAGAAAAAATAATATAAACTTCCGTATTGCAGGTTCTAGACAAGGATTACCAAAACATTTACTAGATTTTTTAGATTCAAAAGTAGAAGAACTTACATTTAAAGATTCTAATAGATATATGTTTTTAGCTATAAACTATGGTTGACAAGATGAAATACTAAGGGCTATGGAAAAAATGTTTAAAAACAATGATGAACCTACAAAAGAAAATCTTGAAAAATATATGGATTTTTGAAATATACCACCAGTAGAGTTAGTAATTAGAACAAAGCAAAAATTAGCCAAAAGACTTTCTTGATTTATGTTATGGTGGATCGGTTATGCTCAATTATACTTTACAGACTTATTCTTTCCTGAGTTCAATACAGAAGAACTTAAAAAAGCCTTAGAATGGTATAGTTCTACAGTTAAAACACAAAATTACTGAAAATAACAAGCTAGAAAAAACTAATAATCTAGCTTTTTTTAATAAAAAAACTACTTCCTTGACAGAAGTAGTCTCTGTATAAATTAATTATTTTTGAATATCATCATATATCTCTTCATCAATATCTTCTATAAATTTATGATACAATTTTGGAGTAATAATTTCTTTTTCATAAAGTTCATTTATTATACTTTCTTCAAGTCTTAACAAAGTTTTCTCTGATAATTTTGTTTCCAAACTCATTAATGTTGTTTTATGTTCATCCAATAACCTGTCAAGCTTTATTTTTGAATCATTTAATAATTCTTCATATAATTTAATTATTTTATCAAAATATTTACTATCAAAATGAAAATCTATACTTCATAATGATTTCAAATCTTTTATAGTCTTTTTTAAGATAATTGTTTTTGCTCTATTTCTAATATACTTATTTATAGGACTTTCTTTTTCAAAAGATTTCTCTTTAAATTTCTCAAATATATTTTTATCATCAAAAGACTTATTATTTCATCTAAATTGACTCAATCAAGACTCTAATCTATCTTGTTGTCTTTTAATTTTTCAAAGCAAAATAGTATAATTATCTTCATCTATTTCATTGTACATAAACAACTCTTTGAGATATTGTTTTTCTATACCTAAAGCATGCAAAGAAACTGCTCTATTTATCAAATCTCAACTATTTTTTTCATTTTTCAAAAGCTCTTCCATTCAAGTAAATGCTCATTCAAGTTTTTTTGTATATTTTTTCTTTAACTCATCATATTCATCTTCTGTAATATATCATCTAGAATATATCTTATCTAGGTTCTCTAACATTTTTAACAATGCCAATATATATCATTCATAATATTCAAATTTTTCTAAAGAATGTAACTCATTTATTTTTAACTTTGTCATAAGAGGAGCTATTGTAAGAGCTTTTATAATCAAAGTAAACATAACTCAAGTAATAACCAATACAATCAAAAATTCTCTGATAGAAAAGGTATAATCCCAACCAGGAACAACAAGTTCTTCAGGTACCATCAAAGCCATCATCAAAGCTAAAGCTCATCTTAGACTACCCCAAGCTAACAGATGTTGCCAAGTCATAGGAACTTCCTCTTCTAATTTAAATTTAGATAGTATATTTAAAGGTAAATAAACACTAATTCATCTTGCAATAATTACAACTACTATAGTTATAAAAACATATGGTAAAAATGATATAAAATTAACATTTAAATGATACAAAATTAATCACATAAGCAAGAAAACTAATGAATTTGCAAGCCAAGCTGCATATTCCCAAAATTTTTCCATATACTCTTCTACTTTTGGACTAATTTTATTTCTACCATAGTTTCACATTACAATACCTGCAATAGCAGTAGATATGATTCATGAAATTTCTATTGGAGTAAACATAGAAAAAGCCTCTGAAAGTAAAAACACTGTGTGTGCAGCTGTTAAAGTTAATGTAATTTCAGCTTCTTCTACATTTTTAATTTTTTCTAATAATTTTGAAAATAACCATCACATAAAAAGTCAAAACATAATACCACCAAGAACCATAGACAAAAATGATAATCATCACTCGAATAGACTATGAGATAATGAAAAATGTTCTCATTTTGCTAAAGTCTCTAATATACCCAAAATAATCAAAAACACTGCCAAAGATGTACCGTCATTAAATAGACTTTCTCACTCAAAAATAAGTGACAACCTTCTAGGTGCTCATACTGACTTAAACAATGCTAGTACAGCTACTGGATCTGTTGCAGAAATAATTGCACCAAACAAAAGTGTTACAATAAATGGAACTTCAAATCCAAATAATGGAAATATATAATAAAGTCATACTCATATTAAAAAAGTAGATATAAGTAATCATATAACAGCCATTGTAAATATAGTCTTAGAATTTTTTAACAATTCTTTATATTTTATATTGTAAGCTGATTCAAATACCAATATAGGTAAAAATACAAAAAATAATATTTCTGGTGTAAGTTTAAAATCTGCTATCCAAGATAAAAATGAAATTTTAGATACTAATACTAATAGCAGTCAAACCAAGAATAATAAAACAGTATAAGGAAATTTTACTCTTTTAGATATAATATAAATAAAAGAAGACACTATAAGTAGTGTAAAAAAAGATAAACTAACCATAACAAAATGTTCAATACTAGCTTCCATTTTTAAATTTAAATATATAAAATTTAGTATGTAGCCTAGCATATTAATCTTTTAAAAAGAAAAAACAACATATTTTTAGAGATGATAAATTTTCAACCAAAAAGCCCCATAAATTTTAATCAAAATATTTAACAGTTTTTCAGTAAAATATTATTTTATCCATATCAGTTATAAACTTTATTTAATTTTTGAACAAAAATACTATCTATATTTTCTTTTTTAAGTTTCAATATTCCACTTTCATATTTCCAATCAAAACCTTCAACTACTGAAAGATTTTTTAAATCATCTTTAGAAGAAACTTTACTAACTTCTTTTTCAAATTTTTTCATTTTTGAAATATTTAATCCGTTCTCATTTACAAAGCCTAACTTTTCAAATAATTCTTCTGTTGTCATATATTTATTTTCAAGTCTAATATTTTCCAAAAATCTTATTATTTTATCATTTGAAAAGAAAGTATCTAAAACTCATTCAGCTTGAGAATTCATTCTAACAGTTTTATCAAATTTATTTAGTAAATCAAATAACCCTCTGTTTTCATCTGTAATCTCTCATTTATTTCAAGCCAAATAATCTGGACTAACAGGTGGTCTATAAAGAGAAAGAAAATTATGTGCTAAAACTTGCCTTGATATTTCATATTGTGTTTCAGTTTTCATAAGTTCTTTGTTTCATAAATTATTATTTTGAGAAATTTTTGATTCAATTTGAGTTTGAATATTATTTTTTAATCATTGTTTAGGATCATTTTCTTTTAACAAAGCTTTAATATCAGTTTCTCAAGGATTTAACAAATCTTTTAATCATACAAGAGAAAAGAAATTATTTAATTTAGTTTTTTTTAGTTCAAATGAACCTGAAAACTTTTCTTCTGGAGAATTTGGAGTTTGATTTTTTCTTGCAAGATAGTTTGTCATAAAAATCTCACCTTCTGGTCTAATTTCAAAAGATAAAGGAGTTCCTTTATAATTAAAATTTACATTAATTTCTCCATCTTTTTTTATATCAAAACCTTTTTCTACTCATTTTTCAGTATCTTTTTTTCCTGATTCCTTACTAACTCATTGTATTCACAATGTTTCTTCCATAAGTGTAAAGATACTCTGAGTATAAGCTTCCATAGCTGTTTTTTTATAATTTTGAACATAGTCTTGTTCTATTGTATTTGAAAATTTAATTTTTAACTCATTAAGTATTTCTGAAAAATCTTTTTCAAGCCTCATAGATAAGTTTTTCTCATCAACCTCTACTTTTCAAGATTTAATAAAGCTTTTAAATAAGTCTCATAATTTTATATCATCTGGCAAATTTTGTAAATTATCTTTTATATTATTTAGTTGTTTTTTTACATCATCAGGATACATTTTTACAAGTTTTGCTTGTTCTTGATAATCTAATTGTGTTTTTTCAAATTCTTCTGTATTTAATGAAGACTTTAATTTGTCATTATAATCTTTAGAATTATTTACAAAATCTGAAATTTCTCATTGAACTTTATCAGCTCAAACAGCCTTTTCAGTAAAAAGCAAACCTGAATATTTACTTTCAACTTGTTTTAAAACAGCTTGTGTGTTTGCATCTAAATCTCATATTTTTGCTGTAAAATCTGGATTTTCTTTTCTCAAACTAGAAAATGCAAGCAAATAAGCTTCATCAGGATTTTTTACTCAAGCTTTTTGAAGTTGAGCTTGTTTTTCTTGGATTTTAGCTTTGTATTCTGGTACTTTTTCAGATAATAGATTTTCAATTTTTTTTCTATAGTATTTATTTATCAATTCATTTAATATTCTTTCTTCCCAATTATTTCAAAAATATTCCTGTATTAAATTTTTATTAGTTATATTTAATTTAGACAATTTAATATTTTTACTTCAAAAAGAATCTAAATTATTTATTCAAACTCCAAAATAACCAAAAACTTCTTGAAAATAAGATAATCAAGATTTTTCACTTTTTTCAAAAGTAGTTCATTGATTTTTTACTATTTCTTTTTTTTCTTTTATATTTTTTTCTTTTTCTTTTATATTTTCTTTTTTTTCTTTTATATTTTTTTCTGTCAAAATTATCTTATTTGCTTCTTCTATAAATCAATTAATAAATCTTTTAACTAATGCTGGTTTATTTTTTACATATTTATTTATTTTACTTCAAAATTTTTCTCATTTTTTTTCTAAAAACAGAAGTATTGCTAATAAAAATGAAAAATTTCTATTTTTCAAAAAGTCTGTTTTTTCAATACTAGAAAAAATTTCTTTATTTTTATCTGAAAGTCTATTATAATACTCATTATATAGTTTTTTATTTATTTCACCATCTAATAACTTATTAGTTTCTTTCTTTTCAGAACTTCATACAGAAGTTTCTAAACTATTTATATTTTCCATTTTTATTTTTGTTTTTATTTAAATTAAGCTAATCAAATATTTTTTGTCTTTGTATTTTTTATTATATAATCAATTACCTTTTTTAGTTCTTTCAATTTATGTTTAATATTAATATTTTTTACCCTTTCTAAGTTTTCTTGAAGTTTAGGAATAATATGTATTTTATATACTTCTATCCATAATTCATAATCATCTTTATCTACTGGATAACTTATAGCTTTTTTAACTCTTTTAGCATCTTCCAATAATTTATCATAATTTCAGTTATCAAAATACTTATCAAAATCTTTTGCAAAATTTCAAAACTCCCGAGTTGGATTCATTAAAGCAAGTCTTTTTACTTTATTTAATTTATTATTTACTTTATTTAGTTTATTATTTACTTTATTTAATTTATTATCTACTTCAGCTACTATATCACTAGCATCTGTATCTCAAAAAGCACTTGTATATATAACTTCTGTATTTGGTGAAGTTCTTGTATCCCTTGTAGCTATAACAAAAGTACAACCTTCATCATTTGGAAATTTTTCCATAATATCAAATCTATATCTTTCATATAAACTTGTTGGTAATTTTACTACATATTTTCAACCATCTATATCTTCTGCTACATTTGCACATATTTTTTTCACTTCTGAAATTTTATTCACTTTATATTCTTTTGTAGCTGGAAAACTTACTTTTTCTCATATTTTTAACTCATCTGCATTTGCACTACTTGTTGCTATTATTGTTGCTGCTAAAACTCAAGCTACTTTCTTTGTTGTATCTAAAAAATCTGAACTACCTTCATTTCTTTCTACTCATTTTTTTCATGATAATATATCTCACATTATTATAACTATAAAAATATAAAACTACTTTACTTCTAACAAATTTATGTTATTTTTCAAGATAATTATAGTTTTTTTTAGTTTTTTGTCAAAAAAAAAGTTTAGAGTGATAAATTTTCAACCAAAAAGCATTTATAACTTTTTTACTCAAAATATTTAATAATTTTTATATTTTTATATTTTTTTTTCACAAAATTCAACATTTTATATTCTTTATCTATTATTTCTAACAAATGTTGTTTTCTTTTATTAAAATAATTTCTTTCTTTCACTCTTTTTTCAATATTATAATCTAATTGTTTTTTACTATAATCAAGTAAAATTATTTCTCACACATCATAAGTTAATCATTTATATAAGCTTTCAATAGAAATATCTACATACACTTTTTCATATTCCTTAGATAATATAAAATAATCTTCCAGCTTATAAGCATAAAACTTCTCATCTATTGAATAAACATCAAAATACTCTCATTTTATAAATTCTTTATAAAATTTATCAGGATTAACATAAATCTGCTCTTCTTTTAATTTTATATTCTTACCTGTTTTATACGAGAATAAAGTAGGTAAATTATTTTTTTGAATAAAATAATTTTTTCAAATACAGGTAACACCTGTAATTAAAACTACATTTTTTAAATATAACCTTCCGAGTTTTTTCTGATAATCTAACTTAAAACTTAAAAAATCATTATAAGCTTCTTTTAATTTTTCTAACATCTTTTTAAATAAGTTCATCAAGTAAAATCTATAATAGTACCAGTTGAAAAAAAGTTATCTTCTTGTAAAAGAAAAGATATAAAATTTATCAATCCTAATCAAGGATCTTTTATATTCACTAAAGATCTAGAAAAAAAATTTTCTCTTTCTTCTCAAGTTTTGTTTGTTTCTACAGGTCACAAATCCAATCATAAAAATATATAATTTGTATAATTAACTGCTAGATTTTTTATAAAACTTTTGAGTAAATCTTTGGATACAGAATATCATAAATAAGATTTTTTAGGATTATTTGTTCAGCCATCAGTTAAAAAAATAAATTTTCAATTAGTATTTATCAATTTTTGCTCAATAATGGTTTTAGATATTTTATATAATGATAAAACATTTATTTTTAAGCATTCTTTCACTATTTTATAATCATTACCTTCCTCATAAATAGAAGAAAAAAACACAATTCAATCTAGTTTTATAAAACCTAATTTTTTCAATAAATTATTTTCTAAATCTTTATCACTTAAATCCAAATCTTTTCTAGAAAACCTAATTAAATCAAATTTATCTTCATATTTATCAATAAATCTTTTTGCTAATTTTGAATTAGCTCAAATTACAAGTATTTTTTTCATTATAGGTTTTTAATTAATTTTCATAAAATATTTATATAAGTTTCTAGAGTAGATAATTTAACCTTTGAATCAAAACTATGACCATTTTTAATAGGACATAGTAAAAAATATTTATCTCTAGAACTTACAAAATCTATTTCTGTTTTAAAATTTAATTTCAACTCTACATTTTTCACTTCTGGAAAATTTAGCTTCTTTTCAATAGTAAATTTTGTTTTATAAACATTATAAATTTTATCTAAATCTAGTTTTTCATCTATATAATCTTGCCAAATAGTATCCAATACAATAGAAATTCATTTGTTATTAAATTTTGAGTAAAGCAATTTAGTTTCTTCATCTATACTATGATAAATATTTACTTTATCTTTAAATTTATCAACAACAATATTTCAAATAATATTGTCTAAATAAGGTCCAATAAGATAACCATTTTCTACTTTATAATTTGGTAAATACATCAAAAAATCTGAATTTTCTAATTTCTTATCTGATTTTACAAAAACAAATTTATTGTATTTTTCCAAAGCTTCTATTTTTATATTTCAACTTTTAAATGAAAATAATTCAGATAGATTTAAAATAATATCATCTGAAATTGTTCAATAAACTTTTAAAATATAAACTCATTTTTTTTCTCACACTACAAAAAAACCTACTATATCTTTATGAGCATATAAAGTAATGTTTGAGTTCGTTATAGTATTTTTAAATTTATCTAATGTTTTATAGTATTTTTCAAATAATTTAATCATAATAATGCCAAAATTGTCTAAAAGATAATTCATTTAATTTATTTCAACTTTTTTTACCTGTTCTTCTTGCATATAATAAAGGTACCATACTTTTGATAATTTCTGGTTTATATCCTAAGGAAAATGCTTCTACTTGAAACAAATCATGATCTCTATCAAATCACAAAGCTAAACCACTATTACTTCTAGTATTTCTACCCCACAGATAATAAAACATTGTTTCATATAAACTTTTTCATCATAAAGACATAGAATTTATAAACATATCTATTGCTTTCAAAACAACTTCCTCTTTTCAAACTTCTTTTGCCTTTTCAATATTCAATTCAGTAAGCTGATTAATATCATAATTTTTCTTAAAATCTTCTAAAGCTGCTTTAAACCTGTATAAATCTGGTAAAGTCATATAATAAGCTATTTCTTCAAACTTATTTTGTTCTGCTAAGTTAGATAATTCCTCTATTGAAATTTTTCTCCATTTTTCTCAATATTCTTTATCTAAGTTTTTAACTACATTATCAAAATGTTTAGATACTTTACTTATTTTAACATTAGATATCTTACCAATATATTTAGTTATCTGAGAATAATGTTTATCCAACAATAAAGACATTTTATATAATTCACCTCTTTCAAAATATTTAATAAATAAAGCAGGAAATACTGAATTTAAACCTTTCTCATCTCAATCAAGATGAAAAAAAGTTATATTATAAGGTTTTCATATGTTTTCAAAATATCCTTTTACAAGGTTTATAGTTCTTGTAAATTCTTTTAAATTAACATTTTCAGTTAATACATGTTTTGTATATCTTTATTTTCTCTATGAGCACATAAAAAACTAGTTACATTGTTAATATCATTTTCTAAAGATTTAATTATAAAAGAAGCTAGTGCATAATAGGAATTTACACTATTTTTTCAATTATTTGAATTTATATCAAAGTGAAATCAAGATAATAAATATGTGTAAGGAAAAATAAAGTTAGGATTATCTATTATATCCAATAGTTCTTTATTTGTATCCTTTATTTTTTTTTCTTACTTCAAAAGAAATAGTTCAAAGTTGCTTAAGAGTATTATTATCTACATTTATATTCAATAATGTAAAAAGCTCTTTTAAAATTACTTTTCCATTTTTATTACTTAAATCAGATAATAACTTATATTTATCTAGATTTGGATTCAATCAATTATCTTTAATAAAATCAGAAAAGAGTATTTCTTTAGGTAAGTCTTCTAATTTTGGATTCATTATATTGAATATTTTCATATTTAATTTTAGTTTTATGGAAAATAAAAACCCCTATTTACAAAAATATTTTTAGAAGTTTTATTTTTATTTATCTTTACATTTATTATGTAATTATTTACTTTTATCTTTCAAGTTTTTTTAGTTTTTTGTCAAAAAAAAGTTTAAGACTCCGGACTCTACGATATCGAAGCTTAGGTCTTTGGCTTTAGTAAGTGCTTTCTAGAATGTTGAGTCCAGAGTCGGTGGGAAGAATTTGTAAATATTTTCTATTATTTTTTCTTTAGTGGATTTTGAAAGGTTATATTAATTTTTCACTTTCAAAATCTAGCATTATTTTTTCTTGAAGCATCAAATCATCAAATTTTTTTCATATTCAAACAACAGCAGGAACTTTCAATTCTCTTGCTCTTATAGCAATATGTGCCAATGGTCATCAGTTTTTAGTTATTATTCACTTAATATAAGGTAAATATATATCTATTTCAGGTGTTGCATTTTCTAATAATAAGATTTTTCAATTTATTTTCTTCTTATCTATTTTTGATAAATCATCTATATATACCAAATCTCATTCTAAAAATCATTCTCAAATAAAGAATCATTTAGCATCAAATTTAGAAATATAAGATACATTATTATCTTTTTCTAGTACAGGAGGCATTAACAATAAATCTGATAATTCTTCTTTCTTCCTATTATGTAATATTTTATTTCAATTTTTTTTTCAATTTATCAAATCATTAAAGTCCATATATTCAATATCTTCATGTTTTTCTATTTTTTGAGCTAAAAGTCTAAATAGATTCATAAAAATAAATTTAAAATTCTCTCTTCATATAAGAAACACATCTAAACCTGTATTTTTTCAATTAAACTTTTTTCAATATCATTGCTTTTTCAATAATTTCACATCTATTTCTTGGTTAAGAAGATTTAAAAAATTAAATCACTCTACATTTATAAATTTTACAATATCTTCATTAGAACCACTAACTATTGAAGAAAAATAATGATTTGCCTTGAAAAAATCTGGATTCGATTTTTGTAATGAAGAGAAATAAAAAGATCATCTTGCATAATCCACAAAATATCTAGCTGTTAACTTTATTAACTCTAATATTTCATTTAATGATAAATCCACATCATTTAATTTTACTAAATCATAATAATTTTCAATTCATAATTTTTTAAATATTTCTTGTTCATTTTCCTTATAATTTTGTGTCAACAAAGACAATTTACCTTCAAGCTGTTCAAAAAATATTTTAAATTTTTGAACAATAGCCTCTTTTTCTTTATCAAATATTTTAAATTCTGATACAACTTTTATTACTTGTTCTATATTTATAGGATAATATATTGAATCCAATTGTTTTTGTAATGAAATATCATTTCAAACTAAATCTTTATAATAATCAATAAACAATTCCCTTTCTTCATCAGTCAAACTAGAAGGTAAGAAACTTGTAAGATTTTTACTTAAATCTATATAATATTTGTCTAAAACAAATACTCAAAATTCTTCATATGAATATCAAAAATCCTTTCTAGAATCTTTTAAAACTCCCTTTACAAACAAATAATCAAAAAAAGTTTTTATTAAATATGGTTGATTACCTACAAGTTCTTGAGGATTTACATCTATCATATCTCATAGATACAAATTATTTTTTTCAATAACAGTTGTTAAATAAGAAACATATCTTTTAAGTACTTTATCAACTTTTCATAATCAATCTATAGTAGTTATTGGTCTTAATTGTAGAAGATATATATTATTATTTTTATCAATTG
>Ga0256828_1001522_pt1 | contig 14331 bp, 10 predicted proteins | sample CV88metaG_FD_185993 | JGI IMG/M metagenome (GOLD analysis project Ga0256828, IMG submission 185993) | Hydrothermal vent microbial communities from East Pacific Rise, Pacific Ocean - CV88 | ecosystem: Environmental > Aquatic > Marine > Hydrothermal vents | place: Pacific Ocean: East Pacific Rise...
TATGCAACCACTGCCTATCAATATCGATCGGTAGAAGAGGCAGCAGAATTGTTTAGTCTCCAACGGGAGGGAAATATTTATACCCGAATCGGCAACCCAACTACCCGGGTTTTTGAAAAGAGGATAACCGTCTTGGAACGGGGAGTAGACGGAGTAGCAACCGCCAGTGGGATGGGAGCGGTTTTTTATTCTATTGCCAATTTAGCTGGCACAGGAGACAATTTTTTACTCTCTACAAAACTTTATGGTGGAACAATTACCCTTTTAACCCAGACCCTCCGGCGATTTGGAATAGAAGCCCGTTATTTTAATCCAACCGACCCAGAGTCAATTTTAAAAAAGGTGGATTCCCAAACTAAAGGGATTATTTTCGAATCAGTAGCCAATCCTTCTTTAGTGGTTGCCGATATTCCTGGAATTGTAGAAGTGGCAAATCAATTGGGCATTGTAACAATTTGTGATAATACAATGGCAACTCCCTATGGAATTAAACCCCTTTCGTTGGGAGTAGATATAGTGGTTCACTCCGCCAGTAAATATATTGTAGGAAATGGGACGGTCATTTTGGGAGTTGTGGTGGAAGGAGCAACTGCTCGAAAAAAACTGGAAGGTAATCGATATCCCCAATTTACCCAACCAGACCCCAGTTACCACGGGTTGGTCTATTTAAAAAGGTTTAAAACTCCCTTTTCCGCTCGATTGAGACTTGCCCTATTGCGGGATTTTGGAGCGGTGCCCTCTCCCTTTAACAGTTGGTTGGGAATTTTAGGGTTGGAACACCTTCATCTCCGATGGGAAGCCCATTCCCGAAATGGAAAAAAAATTGCCGATTTTTTAAAACAAATTCCAATAGTAAGACAGGTAAATTATCCCATATACCAACCACTGGGAGAAAAATTGTTAAAGGGAGGAGGCGGTATTTTGAGTTTTGAACTTCCCAATTACAGCAAAGCTAAAAAATTTGTTTCCCAATTAGAGTTATTCCAATTGGTTACCAATATTGCCGATGCCCGTTCTTTAGTAACCCATCCCGCCTCCACGACCCATCAACAGTTGAGCCAGGAAGAATTGGAAAAGGCGGGAGTGCCAGAGGGATTAATCCGATTGAGTGTAGGATTGGAGTATTGGGAAGATTTAATCGGGGATTTAAAAAAGGGATTGGAAAAAATTTAAAAATAAAATTTTAAAAAAGGGAATTGGATGAAATGGATTTTCCAATTGGGGCTAATTGTTGGAATTGCGATTGGAATGGAGTTTAAAGGAAAAGTGGAGCCTTTTCAGCAGTGGATAATTAAAAGCGATGTGGTGGGTAAAGTGGTAAGAGTACGGTTGGAACAGGAGGGAAAGATTGGTGACGAACAGCCGATAGTTAAGTTGGACGATGGAGATGAACGAATTAAATTGAAAAGTCTTTCTGTCCGGATAAAATTGTTACAAAAAAAAATTGCCCTTCAAAAACAGGTGGTTAAAAAAAAATTAAACCTTTACAACCGAATCAAAAATTTGCAGACAAAATCCCTTATAGAAAAGGAGCAACGCTATTTTGATTATTCGGGTACGCTTTTAAACCTTCTCAATTTGGAAGAAAGTTTAACCCAAGCTGAATCGGAAATAGCCCTTTTAAAACGGACGATAACTAAAAAAAGAATTGGAGCAAAAGGGCTTTATGTTGTAAAAATATATCCAAAAGTTGGAGATTTTATTGGAGTGGGAGCACCGGTATTGGAAGTTGCCGATTTAACACGGGAAAAGATTGTTCTATTTGTGCCGGTCTCCCAAATTATTCAAATTAAAAAGGGAAAGGTCTATATTGATGGAAAACCTTCCAATTTTAAAATTTATAAAATTTGGAGGGTTACCGATTCCAAATATATCACCAGTTATCGGGTTGAATTGGTGGGAGAGGGATTGGTAATTGGAAAAATATACTCTATTTCATTCAAATAACTTTTAACAAATATACCTTTAATAAAAGTTGAATAGGGTAGTAGTATAAATCCCTCTAAAAAACAAATCTGTAGGAATGGCACAGAAAATAATACCATCCCTTTTTTAGGAGTTTCCCAATTTCGACGTCATTATTTCAATTCTCTTTTATTACTAAAGTTTGGTAAATATAAATTGTAGGATGGAGATGGAGACATTCTGCCGGCAATCCTCCTTTTAAGCAAAGATGGGAAAAAAAGAGGTCAAATCGGGGAAGTTGCTCCCAAACAGATGGGAGAAAGGTTGCAGTATGGTTTCCCAACTGGAGTAATACTCCATCTTTAAAGGGAGTAATTTTTGCCTTTAAATCTTCTATCGACTGGTAATCGATTTTTTTCGGAATTGTTAAAAGGGAAACTTCAATTTCTACCTGCTCCAATTCATATCGGCTCAATGGAGGGAAACGGGGGTCCCGAAAAGCTGCTCCTTTGGCATTTTCTACCACATCTTCAATTAGAGGACGGTAGGGAATTATTGAACCTATACAACCGCGGAGGGAACTCCCTTTCCCTTTTCCCTTTAAATTAAGGGTTACAAAAGTAGCCCGTTTTTCTGCTAAAAATGGATACTCCCTAATCAATCTATGAGGATGTATCAGCTTTTCTCCTACCTTTCCCTCCCGTCCAAATTCCTCTAAAATTGCCATTTTTGCAATTTTTGGTAATATATTTAACCCTTCCATTTTATTCCTCCTATGCTATAATTTATTTAATTTTACCAAGATAAGGAGTTGCAATGAATCTGAAAAAGTTGGCGATTGGGATATTGACAGCATCAGTGACTTTATGGGCCGGAGATATCTCACTCCAAATTTATGGAAATACCGAATACAGTGGGAATTTTAAAAATCGGATGCGGGGGGCTGGAGGAAGACTTAATATCCGTCCCTTTGACAATGGTTTCTTTTTCGGAGCAGAGGGAAACTATTTGGGCTATTTAAAATATAAACACCATTACGACAAGGTAACCAATTACCTGTTTAATATGGGATATGAACTCTTCTCCGGCTCAACTTTTGTGCCTTTCGGAATGGTAGGGTATGGGTATCAACATGTAAAAGATGGGGCAGAGCCTTTCCAAAGTGGGAATATTGCCCAAGGAGTTGTCGGAGTAAAATATAATCTGTTCCCATTTCTCCATATTCTCGCCGATGTTAAATATGTCCGGGATATCAAAAATAAAATTGATAATTGGGGTGCTGACTTGGGATTGGGAGTCTCCTTTGGAACAAATTGGAAATCCAATAGCATTTCTGACCAAGATGGGGACGGTGTGCCAGATGAGGTGGATTTATGTGCCAATACTCCGAAGGGGGTAAAGGTAGATGCAAATGGATGTCCATTGGACGATGATAAAGATGGGGTTCCCAATTATTTGGATAAATGTCCCAAAACTCCAAAAGGAGTCCGGGTAGATAAAAAAGGGTGCCCGATTGATAGCGATGGGGATGGAGTCCCAGATTATCTGGATAAATGTAAAAACACTCCCTATGGAGCAAAAGTAAACAAAAATGGATGTCCCGATTCAGATGGGGATGGAGTTTATGACGATGTGGATAGGTGCCCCAACACTCCCCACGGAGTAGAAGTAGATGAAGTCGGTTGTCCAAAAATTGTTTTAAAAAAGAATAAATACGGAGAGTTAACCTACCGATTTGAAATTCACTTCCCATTCAATAGTGCCAAAATCCTGCCTAAATATGTGCCAGAAATTCAAAAATTTGCCCAATGGCTCAATGGGCATCAAGAAGTTAAAGCTGAAATTCAAGGGCATACAGACAGTATCGGTTCTGAACGATATAATTTAATTCTCTCTACCCGACGGGCAAAAGCGGTTTATAAAGCCCTTTTAAAAGAAAATGTGGACCCGAAACGACTCAATTATAAAGGATATGGTGAATCCCATCCAATTGCCTCCAATAAAACAAAAGAGGGACGAGCCCTTAATCGGCGGGTTGTAGCCAAAATTCTAAATCCTAATGCTACCCAATCTCCTCAAAATTAATCCTTATTAAAGGATAATCCCATATACTCCCCCTAAATGGGGGTTACCACAACCAGTTAAGGTTAGCGAGATGTTACTCGACGCAGGGATTGAAAAGGGTCAAATTATTCTTATTTACGGAGAGCCACGAATTGGGAAACTGGTTTTTTCGCTATTTGCAATTACCCATTATCTTCATTCACCCAGAACCGCCTTTTTTTCGCCGATTATGCCCGATTTAATGGAAAAGCGGTTTCAAGGGATAAGGGAGATAAAAGATGGATTGATTAACAATTTTTTAAACAGCCCCCAATTTGCCAAATTCTTTTTTAAAGAGGAATATCCCAGTTTAAAAAAACAGTACAGTCCTCTATATTTATTGGATGATATAAAAAAGGGGGTTGAAACAACAGGAGCAAAAGCAATTATTCTTCATCGATTTGAATACTTTTTTGAAATTCAAGAGTTCGACGATGCGGAAAAGTTTTTTCAAGAGTTAATCCGATATGTTCAGTTAAAAAACTTAAAACTTTTTTTAACCTTTAGTCCCAACGACCGATTTGTAAATGTGCCAGAGTTGATTGACAATTCCCTTGAACTGCGGATAGATATAGAGGTAATAGAGGATAAACGGATTACGAATGTCAAATATACAGTCCATCCAATTGCGGAAAAAATCTACTTTTTTAAGCGAACTGAAAGGGGATTGGAGTTAACTCCCAGAAATAAAGAAATTTTGGAAGAGCAAAAACGGTATAGTGTTTCCATCCACTCTTCGGACAGGTGGTTGGAAAAGAGTTTAAAATATATCCTCCATCCAGATAAATTTCAGATTTATGAAGGGAATAAAATTACCGATTTTATTCACGCTCTTTTCAAAGGGTATGAAATAATCTTTTTTTATGATGAAAGCCGGGAGTTTGATTTAGATTATTGCCGGATTGTAAAGGAAAACAATCTTCCCAGTCGAATTATTTACATTTTAAATAAAGATTTTGTTCGAAGTGGAGACCGAATCAATGCGGTAGATGAAGGATGTTATGAACTTTTTCCCAGAACATTCGGAATAGAGGATTTGGTTTTAACTTTAAAACGGATTGTGGGAGATGAATTTTACAACTTGAGAAATTTAAAGTTACCTCATCAGAATTTTACAACTGAATGGGAACAGTTTTGCTCCATTTTAAAAGTTTTATTGGAGGGACGAATCTTTTTTAGCTATATAAAAGGAACCCTAAATGGAGACGGAGAGCAAGTAGTTGGTGTAATGCGTCGGAGTGACTATCTCCACTGGAATAAAAAGGATAAAAAGGTCCACTTTATCTTTTTAAATGTTCGAGAAACTATAGCTCGCAATGTGGTAATTCCCAATCTGGAGAAGCGAATTAATATGGATATAAAAATTGAAAAGGTAGTTGAGGCACCGGAAATTATTAAAAATCCAATTTGTTAAGGAGAGGCGGTGAACCGATTTGGATTACTCCTATTGGGATTAACAATTTTACTTTACGGAAAGGGAGAGTTAAATATTAATCCGACTGAATTGGAGCAAATTGTAGCAACCCATCCGACCGACCTCCCAAATCGACTCCTCCTGACCCGATATTATTTGGAACAATATCGGTTTGAGGAGGCAAAACGATATTTGGAAGAGGCAAAAAGAATTGCTCCCACCGATAAAAAGGTTCAAAAATTAAGTCATCTTTTTAAAATAAAATGGGAAAAATATCAGGCTATCCAACAGGTATTCCGTCCAATTATTCAACAATACGGCTCCCTTGACGACTACATTACCGCCCTCTACAATAAGGGAGATTATAAAGCTATGCGGGACTTTTATCTCCGTTATCGAAAATTTTTAAAATTGTCCGATAGTAGCTGGATTAAATTGGCAAAGGTATTTGACTGGGACGGAAAATATAAAATCACTTCCCAAATTTTAAAAAAAGTTAAAGATAAAACCGGATTGGATTATTATACTTTAACTGCTGATGTTGCTTTCAATCTTCAAAACTATAAAAAAGCGATAAAATATTACCGACTATTATTTAAATTGACTGGAGAGACCACCTTTGGAAAGCGGTTAGCCCAACTCTATATTTGGCAAGGAGATTTGGAAAAAGCCCAAAAAACCCTATTAATGATGATGCGTAAACGGGGAAAAGTAAAAGGTAAAGGGCAAATTAAAGATAAAGAAATTGCAAAATTATGGGCACTAATTCAACAAAAAAAGGAAGAATATATTCAGCGGGTGAAAAAGGCATATGAGGAATCTCCCTCTTTTGCCAATCTCCAACGATATGTTTATGCAGTTTCCGACCGAAATTTGACAAAGGGTGTTCCAATTGTGGAAAACCACATTAAACTTCACCCATTAGATCAAAAAGCCAAATTTTTTCTGGCAAAACTCTATGCTTGGACCAACCAATATGAAAAAGCAATTAAATATTTAAAAAAGCTGACCGAAAATAAAAAGGCTCAACTCCTTTTAGCCCAAATTTTATCGTGGCAGGGACATTATGAAGATGCGGAAAAAATTTTTCGGCAGTATGTAAATGATAGTGACCCTAAAATTGCCTATAAAGCCAAAAAAGGAATAGCTTTAATTTTGGCTTGGACAAATAAACGGAATGAGGCAATTACAATGTTAGAGGAGTTATATCAGATTAACCCAAAGGATCAGGAAGTTAAAACTCAACTACTCCTATTAAAAGGTAACCCAAAAGATTTAATTAACTATTACAAAACCCGTCTTGCTAAAAATCCAAACGATGGAGAGGCTCTTTTGGGCTTGGCAGATACTTTCTATAAATTAAAAAAATTTCGTTTAGCAGGGAAATATTATGAAAAATATCTGATGTTAAACCCAAATAAATTGGAACTTTATAAAACTCTCGGAGATGTTTATCTCCAATTAAAAGATTTCTATAAAGGTTTTTCCAATTGGGAGTATTACGCCTATATGAAGGGAACCCGAGAAGCCTATTTAGAGTTAGCAAAAAGATATTACTGGTATGGCTTTAACAATGAAGCATTAAAGGTTTTAAACGACCTTTTGACAAGGGTACCCCGTTATCGGGAAGCCCGACTTTTAAAGGCAAAAATCTTAAAAGTAAATCCGCGGTTTGTAGTAGCCTCTTCCGCCGCCACTTTCCAACAATATCTGGGCAATCGGGAGAAAAAATTGATTGAATTGGGAGATAGGGCTTATTTCAATGGTTTTTATGAAAGTGCAATTAAATATTATTGGACCGTTTTATCCTGGAACCCTGAAAATTACGATGTGAGAGAAAAGTATGCCTATGCGTTGGAATATACCGGTCGATATAAGGATGCGGCAGGAGAATTTTTTATGTTAATGTGGATGAAAAAAAATCCTCAAATTGAATATAACTATGCTTTTGCCCTTCAAAAAAGTGGAAAATATAAACAAGCGGAAAAGGTTTATAAAAAATTATTGAACAATGTGCCCCGTCCCGCCCCAAAATTTATTCGCGAGTTTTTGGATAAATGGAAAAAGGGATTTGAATCGATGGATAGTTATAAATTGGTTCAATTTTATTCTCCTAAATTGGCCAATTCTCCAGGTTGGCGAGTGGCAAAGGATAGATTTTTCCAAAAACAGGTATGGGTTGCCCTCTCCTACTTTGACCCGGTGATTGAGGAAACAGTCGAAAAAGGAAATAGGACAATTTTTAAAACCCGAATATGGGAAATTATTGCTACAAAATATATTAAAAATAAAGGAAGATATCGGTATCTTTGGATTGAGTGTCCAACCGATTTGGTTAAAAAATGGGAAAATGATGAGGTGGTAGAAAATCAAATTAGTAGCCCTTCCCTCAAAATGAGCCATAGCCCCAAAAGTCCAGAACTTCAAAAGGCTTTACAATCAATAGCTGAACAAATTAAAGGTAAAAAATGTGAAAAAAAGCATAACACTGCTCACACTCTCCAATCATTAATAAAAGAAGGGATTGGAAAAAGGGACCCCAATTCCACTTCCTCTGTTTCCAAATTATCCAATTCTAATTCTGCTACTACTACCTCCCTTTCCTCTGTTTTTAAATTAAAGGTTCCTACTCCTGCTGAAAGTTGCAAAATTGTAAAAGAACGGTTAAAAAATGGAAAATATAAAAAGTTCGACCCAAATAGTTCTATTTATCACTATATCCAGCAAAATCTCTACTTTATAAAAAAAAACGCCTTCCCTATCCAACATCGATAACCGGCATCGGTAAAAAAGGGTTTTTAAGCCTTTCTCAAGTTCCTCTCTTCTGGGATAGGGAACAAAAACTAAATTTTAAAGATGTTATCCTTGCCAAAAGTGTGGCAATTGGTAAACGGATGGTTTCGGAAAAGGACCGGGAAGAGGATAATCCTTTTACCTCTTGCACCGTTGAAAAATGTCATATAAAAGTCAATCCCTCCTTTAAACCAATTAAAGAAGAATTGGAAGAAAAAGAAGGAGATTGGGGAGGTAACTGGAAAATTGCCGGTCATTTTCTCCGATTTAAAGACAATACCGGTATCGATTATCGGGAACGGGAATTAAAACTGGCACGACGGATTGGGGTTTTTTGGCTTTATCCCCAATGGGGAAGTTATCGGGTAGAGGATAATGGACAAAAGGGAGAGGGAAAATGGGTCGGAGGTGGTGTCCGATATAAATCGGTAAAAGTGGAAAGTTATCGAAAAGGGATAAAAACCACTTACCAGTTAGAGCCCTTCCAATTCAGTTATACCCGATATGGAATGGTTTATAGTCGCCGAAATTACTGCTCTATTCATCGGAAACGGCATAAATGGGAGGTTTCCTACTATTCCCAATTGGAGAAGGGACGGGATTTGTGGTGGTCGATGGCACTGGAAAAGGTGGATGATGGAAATTGGGTCTTTACTCCCCAATTCGATTTGGACTTTCCTCCCTTCCACCCAATCCGGCGGTTGACTTTAACTCCAAACATTTCCGGCTGGTATCAGTTCAATAAAAAAACCACCAAATGTTATTACTCTCCCCATTTTGTGGACTCTACAATTGCCCATCTCAAATGGAAATACGATTTAATCGGTAATTTAAAGTTAACTGGCAAAATAGGAGTTGGATGGAGCTTTAAAGATGGAGTTTTACTGAAAGATGGAGCGATTTATCTTCAATACCCTCCCTTTGGGTTTAAAATGGGATGTGAATATGACCACACCACCAGTCGGAGTGGAAAACCTTACGAAAGTCGGGAGTGCATCCTCCGATTTGAAAAGGTATGGTAGTGGGAGGTGAGTAGATGAAGGGAAAAAATTATGAAAATTAGTTGGTTTAATATCAAAAAGGAATTGAGACATATCTTTTTAAGCTGGTTTATTGTAATTCTCCTAATCTTTGGAATGGCAATTCTCTCCCTCTTTTTTTCCTTTGTTTCAAAAGTTGAGTATGGGATATTGCAGACCCTTTACTATACAATTGCAATTTTTTCGGTAATTGTATTTATCCGCTACATTTCCCTTCTGATTTTTTCCTTTATGGCAATAATTGATAAAACCTATAGTGTAGTTTATGCCGACCGTTATCGAAAAAGACGGGTTACAATTGTAGTTCCAGCCTATAACGAAGAGGTGGTAATTTTAAAAGCGTTAAAATCGTTAAAACGGCAGACCTATCCCAATTTGGAAATTTTGGTGGTAGACGATGGTTCAACTGACCGCACTTATATTAAAGCTAAACATATGGAATTTGAAAAGGGACGACGACGATTGGTTGTCTATCGGAAAAAAAATGGTGGAAAAGCCAATGCAATAAATTACGGAATTGGACGGGCAACCGGAGAACTAATTGTCGTGGTAGATGCCGACTCCCGATTAAAGGAAAATGCGATAGAATTAATGGTACCCTATTTCGAAGACCCGGATATGGCTGCAGTCGCCGGGTCGGTTTATGTAGCTAACCGGAACAATTGGCTTACCCAAGCCCAAGCGTTGGAATATATTGAGGGTTTAAATATGGTCCGGATGGGACAAGCCTTTTTTAAAATGGTAAATATTGTACCCGGACCGCTGGGAATGTTTCGAAAAAAATACCTTTATAAAGTAGGATTATACGATAGTGATACCTTTGCGGAGGATTGTGATTTAACCCTTAAACTATTAATGGCGGGATATAAAGTAGATTATGAACCGGATGCTATAGCCTATACAGAAGCTCCGGACGATTTGGTCAGTTTTGTAAAACAGAGATACCGATGGACCAGAGGAATTTTACAGGCAATAAAAAAACATAAACATCATTTATGGAATTTGCGAAAACCGCGGATGAGTTTTATCCTTTGGTATATGATTTTCGAAGGATTGCTTTGGCCCTTTATGGACATTTTAAACGCTATTCTATTGGTATTTAGTTTTTTTATTATTGGTGGAGTCTCGATTTACCTATTCTATTGGTGGCTCTTTTTTACATTAATGGATATGGTTGCCGCACTTTACTCAATTATGGTTACAGCGGAAAGTTTAAGTTTAATTTGGATAGTGTTGGTTTATCGACTCTTTTTTATCCTCTTTACCAATTTGCAGAAAGTTTTAGCCTCTTTAGAAGAGTTTCTGGGAGTTAAGATGGGATGGAATAAGTTGGCTCGCAAGGGTGCTATTTAAAAGTAGGGGATTTAATTACCCATTAACTCCCCTCTTTTAAAATTGTTAAAATTTTTAAAAGGGAAGAGATGGGTAATTCTATTCTGGCATACTGGATTTATATTCTAATTTTCTTTATTATTGTAGCATTGGCAGTCGCAATTGTGGTATATATTATGAATAAAATTCGAAAAAAACAGCGGGAACGGAGTGAAAAAAGTTACGAAGAAGTGTTAGAAGAATTAAACGACGAATTTATCTTTTTACAAAGGGTTGAAAATGGTGAGGAGGAGTTCCAAAGCGGGCAAAGTCCACAAAAAGAGGATAAGACTCGACCTGTATCTACTTAAAACTTTTTTAATTATCTTTATGATTATCGGAGGAATAGGTTTCAGTTTTTATCAACTATTGCCAGCGTTGGGAATTGTAACTCCCAAAAATGTGGTTATCTACCTTCTTTCCTCCAACGATACCAAAACAATGTTACCCAATCCCACTTATTACGATCAAAATATTAAAAAGTTTACCGAAAGATTGCTAAAACAGGGCTATATGGTCAAAGTAATTAATGAGGATGAAATACCGGACCTTCCCCGACGGGCAGTCGTATTTGCTCTGGATGTAACCTACCTGTCTCCGGAACATTTAAAAGAGATAACCCATTTTCTTTATAAAGGTGGGAATTTGTTATTTAACTTTACTTTTGCTTATCAAGATGGTTCCCGATGGCGTGGACCAAAGGTTATTGAAGAAATAACCGGACTTCAACCGGTCAAATCCCTTCCAGCCATTAAAAAGAGTAAAGATAACGTATTTTTTATAACCCTAAAAGCCCTTTCCCCTTTAATCCAGTGGGATTATCGATATGCCCGACGGATGGATTTGGCACTTTACGACCCGATGCCAGTTTGGACCTCCCACAGTTTAGTTCCAGATGCAATTATCACCAATTGGGAGGTTACTAACACTCCTTTTATAAAAGGAGAAAATCGCCCTTTAAGTTTTCAAGAAGCAGGGGTTTTATGGCATGGTAAATATGGAAAAGGAAATTGGATTTATATGAACTTCCCTTCTTATTCCCTATTGGAAATGCCCGATAACTATTTTCAACTTTTAATGGATAATACAATTACCTTTTTTTTAAGCGATATAGTTATCTCTCCCTATCCCTTCCTCCGATATAAACAGATGGTCTTTATTTCAGAAGATACCGAATATAAATATCCAAATTTAGCCCATTTCGTTTTGCTGGCAAAAAAATACGATATCAATGTAACCGCCTTTTGTGTAGCAAGATTGGCAGAAAAATATCCCGATTTAACCCAAGAGGCATCCCAACTGCCAAATGTGGAAATTGGAAGTCACAGTTACAGTCATACAAAAATTATGGGTGAGCCATTGACAAAAATTGTAAAAGAGACCAGCGGTTCTAAACATATTATTGACAAAATTGTGGGAAAGAAAATAGTTGTAGGTTTCCGTCCACCTCGGGAAGAGATTGACGATGTTATGCGAAAAGAGTTAGTAAAAGCTGGATATTTATACACTATGGAAAAAACAAAACCTCAGTTATTACCCTTTATATCGACAATTGAAGGAAAACCCTTTTGGACCTTGCCGAGGCACGGAACCGACGATTATGTCTATTTAATAGAGCTCAATTGGGATAAAGAGGATATCCTTAAACAGATTGTGCGGGAAACTACACTGGTAACCCAATTAAATGGACTCTATACTTTAAGTGTTCATACCCACCTTTTGAGTTATGGAAGTAATATTTCAATTTTAGAAGAATATTTCAAATATTTAAAAAATAGTGGGATTCCAGCACTTCAAGGAAAACAGATTGCTCAAGATGCCGAAACTCTCCGAAAGATAAAATTTGATGTAGATTCGACCCAACGACAAATAACAGTTACAATTATAAATTACAATAAAAAGCCGGTAAAGGATTTAACTTTCCGGGTTTATACCCATAATTTAAAGGATGTGGTATCGGTTAGTCCTCTCTACCTCAATTTGGGAGGAGGCTCAAATATCCAAATAATCGAAAAAAATAAAGAAAGACACTATATCGATATCCGGGTTAAGTATATTAAACCGGACAGTAAATATGGAATAATTTTAGGTGTTGAAAGATAATTTTTCTATAGAGGAGTTGTTTAATGAAAAAATGGTTAATTGGAGCAACTATAGCCTTTTCTCTAATGGCAGGAAAAGGACACCAAAATTTGGTGGGAGTTGGAGTTTTTAAAGTTTGTCCCTCCTCAGAGGGTAACATAGAATTTTGGAAAAAATGTAAATATTCTGGGCGGATACTTCCGATAAAATTTTTAAAAAAAAATCTTCCCAATGTAAACACCATTTCTATGTGGATTACGAGGGATTGGGCTCAAAATTGGTATCCTCCTAAAGACATCAACCAACTGGTTAAAAAAGGATATACTCCTCTCTTTATTTTCTACTATTTCGGAGACGACATTTCTCCCAAATTTGTTAAACGGAACTGGAATGGTTACTTCCGAAAACTCCATCTATTTATTCGGTATCTTCAAAAAATTAAAGGGACCAAATATGTAATTGTCAATCCTGAATATAACGAAAATGGAATGGAAGGGAGTGCCCTTTTCGACCGTCTCCAAGGGGAAACTATTATCAGATTAAAAACGGAGGTAAAAAATATAAAAGTTGGAGTTTGCCCAGGGGATTTTGGAGACTATTCCAAAATTTGGGATATAGAAAATTGGGAGACTTTTGCTCCTTCCCTTCGAAATAGTGGAAAGTTGGCTGATTTTATCGCCTTTCAGGAGATGCGGGCACTTACTCGAAATAAACCGGAAGAGATTTTAAACACCCCCTATCGGGCGTGGGCTTTTGCCCTTTATCTCCATAAAAAATATCAAAAACCTACCTTTTTAGCCTATCTGGCAATCTCCTCCTATGGGAAAAAGGGAGAGGAAATTCAGCGGGAAGTTTACCGGCGGTTTAGCCAAGTTTTACCGGCAATGGAAAATAGTGCCGACCTCATCGGGATTAATGTGATGGATTTTATTGATAACCCGCAACATACCGGCTATTTCAATCAGGCTGAAAAAAAATGGGGAGTTTTGACGACCAATGGAGATAAAAAACCATCCTTTCAATTTTTAGCTCAATTTCACTGACTTTAAAAATTGTCGACGCCTATTAAAATGGAAAAAGGAGAACGGGTGACTTATTTCGAGGTGATAGTAGTGGGAGGGGGCCACGCCGGAATAGAGGCTTCCCTGGCGGCGGCCCGAATGGGAAAAAGGACTCTACTCTTAACGATTTTGGTAGAGCAGATAGGGGCTCCCAGTTGTAACCCGGCGATTGGGGGGTTGGCAAAGGGCCATTTGGTAAAGGAGATTGACGCCCTCGGGGGGGAGATGGCCCTCGCCACCGACCACGCCGGAATCCAGTTTCGGGTTTTAAACGAAAATCGGGGTCCGGCGGTCCGGGGAAGTCGGGCCCAAATCGATATGGACCGGTATCGAATCTATATGCGGACCAAGATTTTAAATACCCCCAATTTGGAGGTCCGGCAGGAGTTGGTAGAGGAGATAGTTGTAAAAAACGGAAAAGTGGAGGGGGTAAAGACCAATCTCCTCAACTTTTACAAAGCCCCCGCGGTGATTCTAACTACCGGAACTTTTATGCGAGGAGTAATGCACTTCGGACCGGTGAAAATCGAAGGGGGGCGGTTTCATGAACTTCCGGCTAAAA
>Ga0256828_1001523_pt1 | contig 14330 bp, 16 predicted proteins | sample CV88metaG_FD_185993 | JGI IMG/M metagenome (GOLD analysis project Ga0256828, IMG submission 185993) | Hydrothermal vent microbial communities from East Pacific Rise, Pacific Ocean - CV88 | ecosystem: Environmental > Aquatic > Marine > Hydrothermal vents | place: Pacific Ocean: East Pacific Rise...
AAGTGGCTCCGGATACTGGATTCGAACCAGTGGCCAAGTGATTAACAGTCACCTACTCTACCGCTGAGCTAATCCGGAATGTTTTTGTTTTGAAGTGGCGAAATTATAGTAAAAAATAACTTCTTTGTCAAGTTATTTTTTACTTTTTACTACAAAAAATGAAATATTTCCCATTTTTTGCCCTTTTATAACATCCTCTTGTAAAAGTTGTTTAAAATTCTCTTGCGATTTTTCATCAAAAAGATGCTCTATATCAGCTTGTGTTAATGGTCTCTTTAACAAAGTATTTACAATATCCTCTTTAGTATAAAAACTTTTCGCATCTTTTGTTGCTTTTCTCGTTGCTATATGAATTGGCAAGTTTGCATCAAACTCTAAAGAGATTTTATGTAACTCTTCAAAACTAAGAGGTTCTACCTTATATGCAGGAGGTCTATCTATTGTTCCTATATCTACACGGTAAATATTACTAAATTTTAAAAGCGCTTCATTGAGTTTTACAATCTCTTGAGGTTTATCATTAACATTTTTAACAAATAAAATCTCAATCATCAATTTTCCACTATATAATTTACTAAATAGTGAAATAGCTTCAATAATTTCATCCACATGAACGGTTGATGTTGCTCTATCTATCTTTTTAAATACCTCTTGTGTTGCTGCATCTAAAGAGAGTTTTACTTGGTCGAGTTTTAAAAGTGCATTAAACACTTTTTTATCTTTAAGTGTTGCGCTATTTGTTAAAATAAGTATCTCTTTATTTGTTATAGATTTTATTTTATCTATGAGTTCATCAAGGTAAGGATAAAGTGTAGGTTCACCATTTGCAGTAAGTGTTATAACATCAATAGTATCATTAAGATGGGTTTTTAAAGCATCTATAATTGCATCTACTTCTATAACTTTTTCTTGTTTATCTGTAACTTTTGCAGGGGAGAGTTCACAATATAAACAATCAAAATTACATTGCTTTTGCGACGGAGATAAATCAACTCCCAAACTCACGCCAAAACGGCGTGAATGGATTGGTCCAAAAATAATACTATTTTTTTCCACTGACTCTATGACACTCATCTATAAAATGTTTTGCATTCTCAACAGGAACATCTGGTAAAATTCCATGACCTAAATTAAAGATATGACGCTTACCACCCATTAACTCTTGTAAAGATTCAACACACTCAGTTGTTGCCTCTTTAGAGTAAAGACGATGGGGTTCCATATTTCCTTGAAGAACATATTTATCTCCAAGTTTTTCTTTTGCAAGAGCCATTGGTGTTCCCCAATCTACTCCAAATACATCAAAATCACCATACACTAAACCTTGTTCAATAAACGCAGGAATAGCTTTTGGAAACATAATAATAGGAATATGTGGATATTTCTCTTTAATATATGAAGCAATCTCTGTCATATATTTCCAAGAAAATTCATCATATTTACTTGGTTCAATCGCTGCTGCCCAACTATCAAAAATTTGCACAACATCAACACCAGCTTGAATTTGTTTCTCTAAGTAAAGTTTTACAACTTCAGTTACTTTAGCTAAAATTTTATGTAAAAGCTCAGGGTTTGAATACATCATCTTTTTAGAAAGTGTATATGTTTTACTCCCTTGCCCTTCAATCATATAAGTAACAAGTGTCCAAGGTGCTCCTGTAAAACCAATAAGTGCTGTATCTTGTGCTAAATTCTCTTTAATAAGCTCAATTGTTTCATAAACATAAGTAAGTTTACTTGCAGCTTCTTCACCACCTATGAGTCTATCTAAATCTGCTTCATCTTTAATTGGGTCTGAAAACTTAGGTCCCTCCCCTTTTACAAAAGAGAGATCCATCCCCATTTCATCTGGAATCACTAAAATATCGCTAAATAAAATAGCAGCATCAACACCTATAATATCTACAGGTTGTAGTGTTACTTCACATGCTTTTTTAGGATCATGGCAAAGGTTTAAAAAGTTTCCAGCTTCTGCACGCACTTTCATATACTCTGGAAGGTAACGTCCAGCTTGACGCATCATCCATACAGGAGTGTATGGTGTTTCTTTTCCAAAACACGCATCTACAAATATTTTATTACTCATTAATGTTTTCCTACCTTATTTAAAAAGAATAACCCAACTGCAACAGCTGTAATTGAAAGAGCAAAGTAAAGCATCTCTAATGCTCCATGGTACTCTGTATGCCCAACTTTTTGGAAAAAACTAACAACTAAAACCATTACAATAACTTTTGAGATTTTATCTTTAAGTTGGTCAAGTGAATGGATAGCTAAAATTTTATTTCCTCTCTCTTCATCCTCTTTTGCAGCATCAATATCTGAAATAAACAGTTCGTAAAGCCCAAAAGAAAAAATCAACATAACAACACCAATAAGGTACAAATCTACTGCACCAATAATTCCGCCAACAACATCTTCATGAAAATTATGTGGATGTGCATGTGTTAGGTATGTTGTAATAACATACTTTGCAGTATCGTAAACATCAAAAGATGCTACTACAAAAAGTGCTACTGCACCAACTAGCCCAAAAATAACCGCAAGTAAAACCATAAAGCGTGAACTCCAAAGTCCACCTTCAAAAATTCTCTCTAACATATTAGTTATTTTCCTCTAACTCTATCCATTTTTGTGCAATTCTTACTGCATTTGTTGCAGCACCTACACGTAAGTTATCTGCTACTACAAACATATGAAGCATATTTTTAGAGAAATTATCTTCACGAATACGCCCTACAAATGTTTCATTTTTATCTACACACTTCGCTGGCATTGGGTAAAGTTCCTCTGCTGGATTATCTACAACTACAATATTTGGTGCTTTTGATAGAAGCTCTTTTGCTTCTTTAGCTGTTACTTCACTATCAAATGTCATAGTAACTGCTTCAGAGTGTCCACGCAGTACTGGAACACGAACACAAGTTGCACTAAGAGCAATGTTTTTGTGCATAATTTTAGAAGTTTCATTTACCATTTTCATCTCTTCTTTAGTAAAATCATTCTCCATAAATTTATCAATTTGTGGAATAACATTGAGTGCAATTTGTTGGTTAAATGCTTTGTGTTCTGCTTCATCAAGTTTAAATGCGAAAAATGCTTGCATTTGGTTTACTAACTCTTCCATTGCAGATTTTCCAGCACCACTTGTTGCTTGGTATGTTGCAACATCAACACGCACTAAATCGTAAGCTTCATCTAAAGGTTTAAGTGCTTGTACCATCTGAATAGTTGAACAGTTAGGGTTAGCTATTACACCTGTTTTTTTCCACTGTGCAATATCTTGTGGATTTACCTCTGGAACAACTAAAGGTACATCTTTATCCATTCTAAAATGTGAAGTGTTATCAATTACAACTGCACCAGCTTTTACAGCTGCAGGAGCAAACTCTGCACTTACACTTCCACCTGCACTAAAAAGGGCAATCTCCACTCCTTGTTCTTCAAAAACATCATGAGTTAATTCTAAAATTGTTACCTCTTGCTCTTTATACTCAACAGTTTTTCCAGCACTTCTTGCACTTGCAAGTGGTACCAATTTTGCAACAGGAAAATCAACTTCCTCTAAAACTCTTAAAATCTCCTCACCAACAGCACCATTGGCACCAACAACTGCTACATTGTATTTTTTCAATTTCTTCTCCTATTTTCTAAATAAAGTTCATCTGCTTGAATTTCATCTTTTTCACTTAATATTACCGCCCTTTCTACAACAGAGAGTAACTCACGTATATTTCCAGGCCAATCGTAACTTAAAAGTTCCTCTTTTGCACCTTCTGAAAAAGTTTTTTGTTCAAAATTATATTTTTGGCAATATTTTTGTGCCATAGATTCAGCAATAGCTAAAATCTCCTCTTTTCTTTCACGTAAAGGTGGAATGTGAAGAGGAATTGTATTAAGTCTATAGTACAAATCCTCTCTAAATTCACCATTTTTTATTTTTTTATCTAAATCTGCATTTGTTGCTGCAACAATACGAACATCTATTTTAATAGATTTAGATGAACCTAAACGACGCACTTCACGCTCTTGTAATGCACGTAAAAGTTTAGCTTGAACACCATAAGGCATCTCTGCAATCTCATCTAAAAAAAGTGTTCCACCATTTGCTAACTCAAATTGACCCGCTTTTGCTTCAATAGCATCTGTAAAAGCACCCTTTTCAAAACCAAAAAGCTCACTCTCTATAAGGTTTTCTGGTAAAGCTGCCATATTTATAGCAATAAAAGGTTTTTTAGCACGTGGGGAGTTTTTATGAATGTAGTTTGCAAAAACCTCTTTACCAACTCCACTCTCACCTAAAAGTAAAACTGAAGCATCTGTTTTAGCAGCTTTATTTGCAATATTTAATACACCATCTAAAATTTCTGATGTCCCCAAAAAGCCATCTTTAGACTCTTTTTGTTTTGTTGATGTTTTTTTAGTCACCTGTTGAATTTTATCTTCTCTTTTTATAGCCTCTACAAGTGTGTCTATATCAAATGGTTTGAGTAAAAAATCTTTCACACCTAAATGGATAGACTCTATAGCACGAGAAAGGGTTGCATTTGCTGTCATAATAATAACATCAAACTTTCCATCAAGTTCTTTTACAAACTCTAAACCATCCATCCCTGGCATATTGATATCAGTAATAATAAGATCAAAACTATCATCTAATTTTTTAAGAGCATCTTTAGCATTTTTAAATGTTTTTACTTCAAACTCTTCATAATCTCCCATTGAGATTTCAAGAGATTTACGCATATTAATATCATCTTCAACAATTGCTATCTTCACTTTAAAACACCTTTACCTTAAAGGGGTGAGTATAACAAAATCTTCATTAAAATCGACTTTGAAGCAAGTTGTATGGAGAGTTAGGATAGTTGTGTCACTATTTTGCATATTGTTTTGTATTACTCTATGCTCAACATCGAGTCCTAGTTTATGTAAATAAAATATAAACTCACCCGATGTATCACTTAAAAGTTTTTTTAAAGAAAGATGCTTGTCATTAAAGATTGTTATCTCTTTTTGTGGAGTTCCACTACATTTTCTCATAGCTTTTGAGAGTAAAAAATTCTCATTGTATAATACGGCATCTTTTACTACATATCTATACGATATAAGATACTCATCACTCCCTAAAAGTGTTAAAACTAAAAAAAATATTAACGTGCAAGGTCTGCATAAGAGAGTGTTACTTCCATCTCTACTTCGCATAAACCATCTTTAAAGTTAGTTTCTACAATATTTGCATTTTGAACCATTGCATGCACATATGTGCGAACAATTGAGCGTTTTACCATCATATTTTTAATAGTATCTTGCCCTTCTACTTTTACACCTTTTATTTTTTCAGCAATAAGTCTATAACCATCTGCTATAGCAGCACGTTTAGCAAGTGCAAAAGCTTGTGCAGGAGAAGTTGTATTCATTGGTGCAACACCTTGCCCAATAACACTTAAATGAATATTGAAATTTTCTTGTAATAGAGGGTCATTTTTAACAACATTTGAAGCAGTAGGAGCCGTTGCTTCTGGCATATCTATAATTTCTGTAGATTCTACACTATCTGTTGCAAAAGCTAAAGAGCTCAACAAAAGTGCAGTAAGGAAAAAAGAGTTTTTCATAATTGTAGTATCCTTTTAGTACTTAAAACTAAAAAGATACTAGCAAAGACTATTCCATATCTAATGTAAGTTGTGGTTGAGACTCTTGAGTCTCTTCTATTTCTTCTTCCTCTTTCTCCTCTTTAGGACAACGAGAAATACTTGCTACATCATCACCTTTAACAATGTAAACACCTGAAGTATTACGTGAAGATTTAGCAATTGTTTGCATATCTACACGAATCATTTTACCAGCTTTTGTAAGAGCCATCATATCCATATTTTCATCTACCATTAAACAGCCAACAATATTTTTACCTGTTTTAGTAGTCATTTTCATAGCTATAACACCACTACCACCACGGTTTGTAAGGCGGTATTCTCCAGCTTCTGTACGTTTACCTATACCTTTTTCAGCAACCATTAAAATCTCTTGCTCATCACTTGCAATAATGTTAGCGTCAACTACTTGGTCACCTTCATGTTTAAATTTAATACCTCTAACACCACGCGTTGAACGACCTTGTTCACGTGTTTTTTCAATCTCAAATTTAATACATTGTGCAAGTTTTGTAACAATAAAGAGATATTTTGTCTCTTTATCTGCAATTTTTGCTGTAATGAGTTCATCATCTTCATCTAAAACAATCGCTCTTACACCATTGCTTCTAATATTACTAAACTCACTTAAGTTTGTACGTTTTACAACACCATTTTTTGTAAAGAAAACAAGTGATTTCTCCTCACTAAAATCTGTTGTAGGGATAATAGACTGAATCTTCTCATCTGCTACAAGATTAATAAGATTTACAACAGCTTTTCCTTTTGCGGTACGACTTCCCTCTGGAATTCTATATACTTTTAACCAGTGAAGTTGTCCTCTATCTGTTACAAATAAAAGTGTATCGTGCGTATTACATGTAAAGAAACTCTCTATAAAATCATCTTCATACGTTGTAACAGCAGTTTTTCCTTTACCACCACGTTTTTGTTTTTCGTACGATGCTAAAGGTACACGTTTAATGTATCCTCTATGAGTAATAGTCACAACCATTGGCTCATTAGGGATTAGATCTTCAATGTCGATATCGTCATAATCATCTTCAATTGCAGTTTTACGTGGAGTGTTATATGTTGCTATAATCTCATCGAACTCTTCATCTATAATTCTATGAAGAACCTCTTCACTTTTTAAAATAGACTCTAAATATTCAATAAGCTCATGCAATTCACGAAGCTCATTTTCTATTTTTTCAATCTCGAGTCCTGTTAAACGACCAAGACGCATTGCAACAATATTTTGTGCTTGAATTGGAGAAAAATCAAACTCAGTTACAAGCCCTTCACGTGCTTTCTCTTCACTTTGTGATGCACGAATAACACGAATAACATCATCGATAATATCGATAGCTTTTTTCAGACCCTCTAAAATATGTGCACGTGCTTTTGCTTTTTCTAAATCGAAAATTGTACGGCGAATAATAACTGTTTTTCTATGGTTAATAAAATGTTTTAAAATATCGATAATCCCAAAAATGCGTGGTTCTTGGTTTAAGATAGAAAGCATAATAATACCAAATGTTACTTGCATACTTGTTTGTTTAAAGAGGTTGTTAAGTACAATTTCACTCATTGCATCTTTTTTTAGCTCAATAACAACACGCATACCATCACGGTCAGATTCATCACGAATCTCACTTACACCTTCAATGAGCTTATCTTTTACAAGATTTGCAACATTTTCAATTAAACGTGCTTTATTTACTTGGTAAGGGAGTTCATCTATAATGATAATCTCTTTATTCCCTTTTTTCTCAATATGTGTTTTTGCACGAACTTTAATACGCCCACGACCACTCTCATAAGCGTCTAAAATCCCTTTTTTACCAAAAATAATACCACCAGTTGGGAAATCTGGAGCTTTAATATACTCCATAAGATCATATAATGAGATATTTGGATTTGCTAGTAATGCTTTTAACCCCTCCATAATCTCTACAGGATTATGTGGAGGGATATTTGTTGCCATACCAACTGCAATACCACTTGAACCGTTAATAAGTAAGTTTGGTACACGTGTAGGAAGAACATCTGGCTCTTTTGTAGTAGCATCATAGTTGTCTATCATGTTTACTGTGTTCTTCTCTAAATCTTTTAAAAGCTCTCCAGCATAACGTGTCATTCTCGCTTCTGTATAACGCATAGCTGCAGCAGAGTCACCATCTACAGACCCGAAGTTCCCTTGCCCATCTACAAGTTCCATACGCATTGAGAAATCTTGTGCCATACGTACAAGTGCATCATATACTGCTGTATCACCATGAGGGTGGTACTGTCCAATTACATCCCCAACGATACGAGCAGACTTTTTAAATTTTGCTCCGTGAGAAAGGTTGAGTTTATCCATAGCATATAAAATACGTCTATGAACTGGTTTAAGACCATCTCTTACATCTGGAAGTGCACGCCCCACAATAACACTCATAGAGTAGTCAAGATAACTACTCTGAAGAGTTTCTTCTATGTTGATAGTTTGTACATTGTTACTTAGCAAATCGCTCATTGAAAACACCCTAAAATAAAATTGCCTTATTTTACTATAAAGTAGCTTAAAAACTTATCTAATTTTTTAAGCTTTAGCTAACAATGCCAAAGCTCCTTTATAAATCGGCTCATCTATAAAACCATATTCTTCATCAACAAAACCTGTAATCCCCTCTTTTTGGTGCATCTCAAAAAGTTTTACAATCACTTTTGCACGCTCTAACTCTTTTTGTTCATCTATAAAAGTTGCATTAACAAGCTCTACTTGCTTTGGAGAGATACACCCTTTTGCATCATACCCCATACTTTTTTCCAAATTAAGCCACTCTTGGAACTCCTCTAAATTTTGGTACTCTTGGTACACAAAAGAAACAGGTTTTACACCCATAGCTTTAGAGGTTACTAAAAAGTGTGAAAGCATATAAAGCATTGTTTGATTATCTCTTGTAATAAGCCCTTGAGAGAGTTTCATATCTGCAAACAAATCTAAAATACCTAAATAAAATGTTGTTACTTGTTTATTTACTTTCAATTCTCGTAAATTATGCCATGCTTGTGTTGTTTCTATAGAGAGATGCACTTCAATATTATCATCAACAAGTGCAACAACATTTTGTACCTCTTGTTTCGTTCTAATTTTTGGTACACGGATAGCATCTGGCATAAATTGATTAAGATATGCTATCTCATCATAACCACCCTCATCTAAAGCATTTACTCGCACTATTAGCTTTTTGTCACACTTTTGTAAATCTTTTAAAAAAAGTGCAGCTAAAACAAGTGCAAAGGGTTTTTCTTGTGGAGCTACACCATCTTCTAGGTTTAAAATAATAGCATCCGCGCTTAAAGTTGTGATTTTAGAGAGATGTTTTATTTTATTGCACGAAAGCATTAAAACAGAAGCATAATCATCTTTTTTATTCATAGTTCTAAATGTAGGAGTTGCAAGTTTATCAAGAGCTTCTAAATCTCTTTGTTCATAGAGTTTTGTTATGAGTTCTAAACGCTCAAGATTCATTATTATCCTTTTGCTTTTTTTTATCGTATAGATGTATATGCAAATAAAGTGCTTTTATCTCACTATCTATTAAATAGTAACGTGGCATACCACTGTTTGAGCTATTCATTTTTTTTGCAAATTCTCTAAAAGAGAGTTTATTAATCGCAGGACCTTTGAGTGTTTTTAACTCTCCATGATCTCTATATGTAGCTATAATATTTCCCTCTCCACGATCTCCATGGCAAGGTTTACAACTAATTCCACGTGGATTTTTATAAAGTTGTTGGGCATACTCTTTTGGGGTTATAAAACTCTCTTTGGCAACAAGAGATACAAAAGAAAAAATAAAAACAAGGCTCAAATATTTCATAAAGAGATTGTAGCAAATTCTTTGTAAGAAGTCTATTATCATTTGGTTGCTATAATGGCATTACAGAATTTATTTTATGAGGTTAATATGCAGATTCTTGATGGTAAAGCACTTTCAAAAAAAATAGAACAACAAGTTGCCGCAGAGGTAAACGAACTTAAAACGAAACAAGGTATTACTCCTGGTTTAGCTGTTATTTTAGTAGGAAATGATCCAGCAAGTGCTGCTTATGTAAATATGAAAAAAAAGGCGTGTGATAGAGTTGGTTTTTACTCAGTAACACATGAGATGCCTGAAGATATTTCACAAGAAGCGATTGAAAAAACAATTATGATGATGAATGAAAATCCAAATATAGATGGTATTTTAATTCAACTTCCACTTCCTCCACAAATCGATACAACAAAAATTTTAGAGCTTGTAGACCCAAGCAAAGATGTTGATGGTTTCCACCCTTATAATGTTGGAAGACTTACTACAAAACTTGATGGATTTGTACCATGTACTCCACTTGGTGTAATGGAGCTTTTAGCAGAATACGACATTGACGTAAAAGGGAAGAACTGTGTAGTTGTTGGAGCTTCTAACATTGTTGGAAAACCTATGGCAGCTCTCCTTTTAAACGCAGATGCAACAGTTGAAGTGTGCCATATTTTTACAGATGATCTTAAAAAACATACACTTCAAGCAGATATTATCTTAGTGGGTGTTGGTGTTATTAACCTTATAAAAGAAGATATGGTAAAAGATGGTGCTATTATTGTAGATATTGGTATTAACCGTACAGAAGATGGAAAACTTGTTGGGGATGTAGATTATGCAAATGTTGCTCAAAAATGTTCTTACATTACACCAGTTCCAGGTGGTGTTGGACCTATGACAATTGCAATGCTTTTAAGCAATACACTCAAAGCTGCAAAATTAAACTTTGAAAAAAGAGCTCAAAACTAATGAAAGAAAAATTATATAAACTCTATAAATTTTCAAATACTTGGACGGGAACTATCATCATAGTTCTTTTTGTTATCTTTTTTATTGCACAAGCATTTAGAATCCCAAGTGGAAGTATGAAAGATACTTTATTAGTTGGTGATCACCTTTTTGCTAAAAAATTTGCTTATGGAATCTCTATGCCTCATATTCCATTCATAGAAGTTTCTATAATGCCATGGAGTGATGATTTAAAACTTATAGATGGCGATAAACCTAAACGTGGAGATATTGTTATTTTTAGACCTCCACAAAATGTAAAACAACACTTTGTAAAACGTTGTGTGGCACTTCCTGAAGATGAACTATTTGTTTCAGATAAAAACCTGTATATCCACTTTAAAGAGGGAGATGAGTGGATTAAAGAGCATTATAAAAACTACAATATTGTTGTTTTTGCTAATAAACTTTGGGTTGAAAACCCTTATATGAAAAAACACCCAGGGATCCACCATGATGATAAAATAGTAAATAATGGACGTTTCCCAAGCCCTATTTTTACTTTTGGACCAATTAAAGTTCCAAAGGGGCAATATTTTATGATGGGAGATAACCGCGACCACTCTAACGATAGCCGTTTTTGGGGAGCTGTTCCTTATGCTAATATAGAAGGAACTCCATGGTTTATTTACTTTTCAATTGATAAGAACTGGGAAATTCGTTGGGAAAGAATTGGAAAAACTCCAACAGATTTAGAACAACCTGAAATTTTAAACAAAGCTATAAAAGCTAGAGAAAAAGAAGACAAAGAGTACTATGGACTTACTTGATATTTTAAAAATTGGTGCTGCTGTTTTAGCTTTAGCTATTGCTATTATTGGGCATGAAATTATGCATGGGTATATCGCCTATATTTATGGCGACAACACTGCAAAAAATGCAAATCGTTTAACTATTAATCCCCTTTCTCATATAGACTTAGTTGGAACTATTATTGTTCCAGCTACAATGTACTTTCTACCTATGCTTTTAGGTGGTGAAAGTGGTATGCTTTTTGGTTGGGCAAAACCTGTTCCTGTAAATATGGGAACTGTTATTCGCAATGCTGGTTATAATGGTGCTATGCAAGTTGATTTAGCAGGTATTTTTTACAACTTTACTCTTGCTGTTTTTGCTTCTATTGCTTTAACGTCAATGCATGTTCCAACAACAGCAGATGGACTTTTTTATATCTTTAGTTATTTAGTTGTTTATCAACTTCTTATTATCAATGTAGTGTTAGCGGTATTTAACCTACTACCCATTCCACAATTTGATGGTGCAAACTTTTTAGCACACCTAGCATTAAAATATAATGTAAGAGGTGTTGCTGAATTTTTTTACAAATATGAACAATACGGTATGATTATAGTGTTGGTGGTACTTATGACTCCACTTAAAGATTTTTTACTTATACTCCCCGTGAGTACAATTTTACAACTACTTATCTCATAAAAAAGGAAACAAAATGAAATTTTATATTGCAACAGACCATGCTGGAGTTGATCTTAAAGATTATACAGTAGAGTTATTAAGAGAAAAAGGTCACGAAGTTGAAGATTTAGGACCATACTCTAAAGATAGAGTAGATTACCCAGACTACGCACATAAAGTTGCAGAAGCTATTTTAGCAGATAAAGAAGCTCAAGGAATTTTAATTTGTGGTAGTGGGATTGGTATGAGTATGGCAGCAAACCGTCATGAGGGCATTCGCGCGGCACTTTGTCATGATGCTTACACTGCACAAGTTGCACGTGGACATAACGATGCAAATATTTTATGTTTTGGTGAACGTATTGTTGGACGTGGTGTTGCAGAGTCTATTTTAGATGCTTGGATTGCAAGTAATTTCGATGGTGGTCGCCACTGTGGCCGTGTTGCAAAAATAGAAACAAACTAGGAACTCTGTTTTATGTTTTGGGAATGGTCTTTACTTAGTATTTTATCTATCCTTTCTGTGTATCTTTTTGTAAAGATGTACTACTTTAAAAGTATTACAAACAAAGAGCAACGCAGTAACGATTTAATGAAGCTTACCCTTCAAGAAGCGGAAATTTTAATACGAAAATACCAAATCCAACTCCAACGTGCACTTGGAAATGTAGATATTTTAAGTGAAGAGTTAAACAAACTAAGAAATGAGATTAAAGTTTTAAAACAACGTAACTCAAAACATAGACAAGAAACAGACAGACTTAACAATAAAATCAAGGCTCTTGAAAGCCGTATTGATGCTCTCTTATAAGGATAAAAAATGACTCTTAGCAATACAGAAAGAAAAATTATAGAAAGTGCTATTCGTGATATACCAGATTTTCCAAAGCCAGGTATTGTTTTTAAAGATATCACTACCCTTTTAAATAACAAAGAAGCGTATGGTGTGCTCATGAACCATCTCTACCAACGTTACAAAGAATACAACTTAGAGTATATTGCAGGGATTGATGCTCGTGGATTTATCTTTGGAGCTGCACTTGCACAAATGCTTGGAATTGGCTTTGTACCAATTCGTAAAAAAGGGAAACTCCCTTACACAACTATTAGTGAAAAGTATTCTCTTGAATATGGTATAGATGAAATCGAAATTCACATAGATGCTTTTGGTGAAAAAAAAGGTGCAAGAGTTTTACTTATAGATGATTTAATAGCAACAGGTGGTACTGCAACTGCTGCTGCTAAACTTATAAAACAAGCAGGTGCAGAGTGTGTTGAAGCTTGTTTTATAATAGGTCTTAGCTTTTTAGATGGTCAAAAAAAGCTTCAAGAACTTACAGAAGTTTATTCATTAGTAGAGGTAGAATAGATGTACATCCCTACCCCTTCGAAATATGACCCAGACAACAATGGACACTTTGGTATTTTTGGTGGACGCTACGTGCCAGAAACACTTATGCCAGCTCTTTTAAAACTAGAAGAGGAGTACAACGCAATCCGCTTCGATAAAGATTTTTGGGCAGAGGTTGATTACTACTTAAAAGATTATGTAGGGCGTCCCTCTCCACTTTACTATGCTAAAAATATCTCTGATGAGCTAGGTGCAAAAATCTATTTAAAACGTGAAGACTTAAACCATACAGGTGCACATAAAGTAAACAATGTTATAGCACAAGGGCTTATGGCAAAACGTTTAGGCTACAAAAAAGTTATTGCAGAAACTGGAGCTGGTCAACATGGTGTTGCAACAGCAACAATTGCTGCACTTTTAGGGCTTGAGTGTGAGATTTTTATGGGTGCGAAAGATGTAGAGCGTCAAGAGTTAAATGTTTTTCGTATGAAACTTCTTGGTGCAAAAGTACATGCTATAGAGAGTGGAAGTCGTACACTCAAAGATGCAATGAATGATGCAATTCGCCACTGGGTTACAAATGCACGTGATACTTTTTATATCATTGGAACAGTTGCAGGACCTCACCCTTACCCTTTAATGGTTAGAGATTTTCAAGCTATTATTGGTTGGGAAGCAAGAGCACAAATTTTAGAAAAAGAGAACCGCTTACCAGACCATGTTATAGCATGTATTGGTGGGGGAAGTAATGCTATTGGGATGTTTTCACACTTTTTAGAAGATGATAAAGTGGAGTGTATTGGTATAGAAGCTGGTGGACTTGGAATTAATGATAAAAATGGTTGTTCTTTAAAAAAGGGGCGTCCAGGTGTTTTACATGGACAAATGAGTTACCTTTTACAAGATGAAGATGGACAGATTGAAGAAGCTCACTCTATCTCAGCAGGACTAGATTACCCAGGTATTGGTCCAGAACACGCTTTTCATAATGATAATGGCTCAGTAAAATATGACTACATTACAGATCAAGAAGCACTTGATGCTTTTGTATGGCTTTCACAAAAAGAG
>Ga0256828_1001524_pt1 | contig 14329 bp, 14 predicted proteins | sample CV88metaG_FD_185993 | JGI IMG/M metagenome (GOLD analysis project Ga0256828, IMG submission 185993) | Hydrothermal vent microbial communities from East Pacific Rise, Pacific Ocean - CV88 | ecosystem: Environmental > Aquatic > Marine > Hydrothermal vents | place: Pacific Ocean: East Pacific Rise...
TTTATAGCAGTATAACAAAAAATAGCAGAAAATTGAATGTTATGCCATAATAGAACGAATCATAATTGCATAATGTAACACAAAGAGGTTCACAAAGAAGATAAAGAGTGATGAACCTCTTGAGAGAATGTTTTGTAGTTTTGTACGTTCTGTGTTATTTGTTTTATAGGCAATGATAAAGTGAATAATAGTAGCTACAACTAAAGTAAAGACCAAAAAGAGCTTTCTTTGTAACAATATAGCAACTTCACTATCATCGTTTGCCAACAGCAGATCAAGCAGACCATCATTGCTAATCATAATCGTTCCACTGATAAGAAGCAGCCCTAAAGAGAAGAGCTCAAAGTAACCAAAGATAGGTCCGACATGAGGATAAACCTCTTTTTGCTTTTTCTTATCTTTAAGAGTTACCCCTAAAACAAACATAAAAATCGATCCGCCTATCCATGCAATCGCTGCAAAGAGATGTAAGTGTATCCACCAGTTCATATATCTAATCCTTTTTTTCTAGTTATCAAATGCAACCAACTCGCCTCGTTTGAGTTTGGCTATCTTATCTCGAAACTTTCGTATGTAAAAAGCTTTCTGTTCAAAAGAGATATTTGTCGCAAAGTTGACCTTTTTTAGCTCACGCTCATAGTAACGCGTTAGAAATGTATTGAGCTCTGCATCAAGCTCCTCTTGGGTCTTCAGTGCCACAATACTCTCATCTACCAAGATCTCCATAAGCTCTGGAGCATCAGACTTGCCTGCCAGTGCCAAAGAGAGCTCACGCGCGTGAAACTGTAACAGTGATGGGTCTATGACATCTAAAATATGGTCAATAAACTCCGGATGCTCCAGTACAGTTTTAACCAGAGTCAGCTCCCATGCATCACGGTAGCGGTTTTGTTGCATCTGTGGAGCGTTTTGTTGCTGCTGCTGATTGCCTAGACGAATAAGTGAAGGTGAGACACCAAGCCCGCCCAAACGAGAAGCAAGATAGGTCTTATACTCCTCTTGCAAGAGTGGTGAGAGAGTCTTTAGATATGCCACTCCCTCTTGCATACACTCCTCTTTTGCTTTTGGGTCACGCAGGTTGTAAAGTGAGAGTATCTCATCGAGCACAAACTCTATAAAGGGCTTTGCTGAGCGAAACATATTACCAAGCTCTTCTACACGTCCCTCTTTTACCATATCAGCAGGATCAAGTCCTCCTTCAAAGACAACCACACCACCATTAAAGCCAGAGGCTGAGAGAAGTTTTGAAGCTTTGAGTGCTGCAGCACGTCCGGCTTTATCACCATCATAGGCCATGACCACACGAGGGCTTCCTTTGCGAAGCAGTGGCAGGTGCTCTTGCGTGAGTGCTGTTCCCAGCGTTGCTACTGCATTGTCAAAGCCTGCTTGATGCAGCATAATAACATCGAGATAGCCCTCTGTGATGATAATCTCTTGCTTTTTATGCACTGCCTGCTTTGCCAGGTTGTAGGCATAAAGAAGTCGTGACTTGTTAAAAAGTGGTGTCTCGGGAGAGTTTACATACTTGGCTTGATGTCCAGTAATGGTACGCCCACCAAAACCGACAACCGTTCCATTTGCAGAGTGAATAGGAAAGGTAATACGCTCAATAAAACGTGCATAGGTCTGCTTGCGTGTTGGATCATATCCAACAACACCGACATCTATCGCCTCTTTTATGGGAAACTGCTGCGCTTTTATAAAGTTGATCGTTTCATGTGAAGCGGGTGCATAGCCGATGCCAAACTTCTCTATACTGCTCTCATAGATCCCACGCTCACGCAGATAGTTTGTCGCTGTCTGGTTATGCGGCAGCAGTGACTGGTACCACTCATTAAGCTTTTCAATAACCTGTGTTCGTGGTTTGTTATGTTTGTTATCGGTGTAGGTAAGTGTAAAGTTATAGTTTGCTGCGAGTTTTTCTATAGCTTCAGGGTAGTTGAGCTTTTCATACTCCATCACAAACTTGATGGCATCACCACCCGCACCACATCCAAAACAGTGAAATATCTGTTTTTGTGGGCTTACAACAAATGAGGGAGATTTTTCATCATGAAAAGGGCATGGCGCTTTAAAGTTACCGCCTGCTTTTTTCAGCTCTATATAAGAACCTACAACATCAACAATATCAAGTCGAGCTTTTAGGGCTTCTATGGAGTCATTTGAAATCATAAAGGGATTATAGTCAAATGATGATTAATGTGAAATGATATTGCTCAAGTCCAGGATAAACTTTGTCCCTTTTGCCACTTCGCTCTCTACAGCGATGACAATGCCAAGTTCATCACAGAGTTTTTTGACAATATGCAGACCTATACCAATACCCCGCTCTTGCTCTTTATAAAAGCGTTCAAAGATGCGTTTTGGGTTTTGAATACCTTTTCCGGTATCTTCTATAGTCAATCTCTTCGTAGTGTAGCGAAGTGTCACACTCCCATTTTTTTGGTTGTATTTGGCAGCATTGGAGAGTAAGTTATCTAAAATACGTACAAAAGCATCCTTGTTGGTATCTAAGGCAACATCAGCAGGAATCTCAGCTTTAAAAATAAGATTTGGATAGTTTGCAGCTATAAGATCCAGGCGTTCCTCTACTGTCTTATGAAGCAAAAAGTGCTCTTTTTGGCTTGCGTGAGCATGAAGATATGAACGCAGATTTGATTGTAGACTTAAAATGTTCTCTACAGCATTTTGCGCACGTTTGAGCTTTGGACTCTCAGCACACTCTTTTGAGAGCATTGCTATATTGAGGCGTAGTGTTGATAAGGGTGTATTAAAATCATGTAATATATCTTTGATAAACTCTTCTGTAAGTAACAGTGCATCTCGCAATGGACGCAGAGCATATAAGGAAAAAAGACCAGAGAGAATACTAATCACAAGCAAAACAATAATAAATGTCAAAATAAGCTGTTTTTTTATCTGCATCAGTTGTGCTTGATAACGTTCATACGGAAGATATATTTTAAGATAGTTTTTTTGTGAGTTTGGTATTGTAAAGTATGAGCTCACTTCTGTTTTGTTTTTATAAAGCTTGTACAGCTCTTGGTCCTTTTTAGGAACAAAATCTATACCAAACTCTTTACACTGCAGAGAAAATGAGCAGATACGCATCTGTGAAAATATCTGCTCATCTAGTGTTTGTTTCTCTTTTTGGTAGTTTAAAAAAAAGAGTGCACTCACAAGCAGTGTCTGAGAGAGAAAAAAAAGCAAAAAACTTTTAACAAAAGATTCTCTTTCAACTTTTTTCAAGAGTATATCCTACACCACGTATATTTTTAATCGGTAAACCTGTTGTCTGTTTGAGTTTGTTAAGAGCAACTCTCAATGCTGCATCAGAAGGCTGCGTAAGACAATCCATCAATATTGATTTGTCAACTACACTTCCAATGTTATGCATAAAAGCATCACATAAGCACTCTTGCACTTCACCAAGAGGAACAATTGCTCCATCTTTATAAAATATTTTTTTTGAAGGAGAGTAGCTGAGATTTTTATACTTTATATCTTGGTCCTTTTTTGCCAGTTTTGCATTGACACGGATAAGCAACTCTTCTGGAAAAAACGGTTTTTTGATGTAATCATCAGCACCGACCTCAAAACCTTTTGCTATGGTATTTAAGTCCACTAAAGCACTGATAAATATGGTCGGTGTCGTATCATCTGCCTCACGCAGACTCTCTAAGAGCTCTATACCCGAGATATCAGGTACATTGATATCAAAAATATACAGATCATAGTCACCTTCATATGTTGCATCGATGGCATCATTGCCACTATGCAACATATCTACACTGTATCCAGCTTCTTCCAAGAGTTCTTGCAGTGTTTGTGCTAAAGCAATATCATCTTCAAGAAGCAGTATCTGTTTTTTCACTATAAACTCTTAAAAATAGTATCCGAGTTTAATAGACGCAGCATGATCACTTGCTACATCATTGAGTCCATATGCATAGGAGAAGTTCATAAACCAATGTGCATCAATTCCATAATAAGCATATGCTGAAAGTGTCTTGGCATCATCTGTTCCTTGGTAGATACTTTGTGTTTGATTATATGCACCACTTACATAGAGTTTATTTGAGAGATAGTATCCAAGTCCCATACTGTATGCATTGGTATTTTGATACTTAATAGTATATGTATTACCATTACTAAGTGAAACTACAACATCATCATCATTGATTTTTGTATAGATATAGCCTGCAAAAACATTTGCTTTTCCCAGCGTATAGCTTGCATTTAACGAAGCTAAATAGTCTGTATTGTTATTGTTTAGCGATGTATCATATGTCGGCAGCAATGCACCAATACCTACACGAAGAGTAAGCTCGTTTGATGGATGAAAGTTATAAGCAGCACCAACAAAAGAGTCATTCATTCCATTTTCACTGTAACCATCACTTGCATCTGTCTTATAATAAGATGTCGAAGCCTGAAGAGAAAAATCTTTATAATAGTAATCTACTTGAAGGGAAGTTGAATAGTTATCTGTAGAAGGAGTTGAAACGTAATTTGAGCCTGTATAATTAATACCTGCAATAATGTCAAAATGATGCCGGTTTACCGTTGGGGTTAGTTTTTGTACCGTACAGCCATTAATATCTACCAAATCCATCAAAGGGGTATTTGGACACTTATCATGTGCATCATCAACACCATCCATATCGCTGTCAGAATAAGCCATTAAAGAACTTGACAGTAAAGTAGCCATCGCAATTAGTAAAATTTTCTTCATATTTTCTCCTTTGTAGTGAGCCTCTGGATGGCTCACTATATTTTTAGTTACTTTATCGTCTTGGCATATTCATATGAAATTGAGCATTACCACTAGCTGCACCACCCATTGGAGCAACTGTTGCAGGAGTATTTCCTGGCATATTCATTACTTGATTTGCAACACGATGTTGATGCATATTTTGCATTTGATTCATTTGCTCATTTGTCTGCATCTGCATTTCATTTGCATGATTGATTGCTCTTGTCTGTGCCATAGCACCATGCGCTTGAGCATTGTTAGAAGATGTTGTACCCATTGCTTGAGAAGCTTGCATTTTCTCTTGCATCGCAGCAATAGCTTCTGATCTTTGAGCTTCATTCATCTGCATTAATCTTTTTTTGAACTGATTCATCATTCTTACACGTTCTTGAGCAGGAGCAGCTTGAATTGCTGCAATTTCTGCATCAACACTTACTGTTGTATCAGTAGTTGTTGTCTCTGTTGTCGTTGTTGTATCTGAAGTAGCTTCTGTAGTTGCCTCTTCAGCCATTGCTAAACTAAGTGTTCCTATAAGTGCTAATGAAAGCGCAATTTTTGTAAATTTCATCTTTGATCCTTTTGTTTAAGATTTTCTTTCAAACCCTTGTTTGATGTTGGTATTGTCACATAAAAGTGTTAGCGAAGTGTTAGCGTATCTCATTTTTGGCAAAATCACTATAAAAAGCAACACCCTCTTTACTCGTTTTTTTAATCGAGTACATAGCTCTGTCCGCATCTTTTATCAATTCATCCATACTTGTTGCATCATGCGGATAACAACTAATACCTATACTACATGAAAGTTCTATAGTATACTTATCGTCCAGCAAAAAAGGTTCAACAAAAAGATTTAAAATTTTATTAGCCAAAACATCTACAGAATGTAAGTCGTCAATATCAGTAGCAATCAATAAGAACTCATCACCTCCAAGTCTTCCTATTGTATCACTCTCACGTAATGTAGAGCGTAAACGTTTTGCAAACTCTACAAGTACTTTATCACCAACCAAATGCCCATAAGTGTCATTAATACTTTTAAAATTATCAAGATCAATAAAAAAGAGGGCAAAGTGACTGTTGTTTCGCTCAGCTTTTTGTATCTCTTTTTCCAGAAGTGTATAAATAAGTGCTCTGTTTGCAAGACCTGTTAAGCTGTCATAAAAAGCAATCTGCTTTATTTTAGAGTTTTCTTCTTGAAGTGATTTCGTATTTTCCTGCACAGCTCTTGCAACTTTAGCTTCAAGTTCTGCATTTATATCAATTAGTCTCTCATTAAGCTCTTTAATACGACGATCCAGTAACATGGGATTAGCAACTTTTTGTATAGATTCATACATTATTTTTAAATCCAAAGGCTTTAAAAGATAGGCATCGATTCCAAGGTTTATGGATTCTAAAAGAAAAGCTGCATCATTATAGGCTGTTGTAATAATGACAGGAATAGTTTTATCTTTTTTCCGTATCTCTTTAACAAGTTCTAATCCATTGAGTTTTGGCATCTGTATATCTGTTACAATGATATCTATATCTTCTTGAGTATACAATTCCAAAGCTTCTTCTCCATCTTTGGCAAAAGAGAGCTGTGATACCCTGCTTGAGAGAAACTCTATAATCTCTTGGGCAATATCTTCATCATCTTCAACATACAACAGATGCACAGGAATTTTATTCATTGCTTTGCTCCTCTTTACAGATTGCATTATCAACAAGAATCTCTTGTGGTTTACCAAGATAGTATCCTTGCATCATATCTACACCACATTCACGTGCTATATGACAGATAGTTTCACTCTCAATAAACTCTGCTATTGTTTCAATTCCCAACACTCTTGCCAATTCAACAATTGATTTGACTATTAACTGCTGTCTTTGACTTTTATCTATATTTTTCATAAAGGTTCCATCAAGTTTGATGTAATCAAAATTAATATGCATCAAACGTGAAAAATTTGCATTTTCTGTACCAAAATCGTCAATAGCGACCTTAAAACCAAGTGATTTTATTTTATTTATCTGCTGTGTCACCTCTTCATGATGCAAGCCTGTAGTTACACTTTCTAAAATCTCCAAAGTAACCCTTGAAGGCTCAATATTGAAATCTTTTGCTCGATCTTTTAAATAATCATAAAGATACGCTTCATGTAGATCACGCTCACTGATGTTCAATGAAAATTCATAGCTGTTATCTGTAAAATGGGAAAAACTTTTTTGAATCATGATGCGTGTGATAGAAGAGATAAGCCCAAGACGTGTTGCCGGATCTATAAAGTAGACAGGAGCTATTACCTCTTCTTTGTATATTCCACGTGCTAACACTTCAAACTTTACTATCTTGTTTGTTCTTGAATCTAAAATCGGTTGAAAATAAGGAACAATCATATCCCCTTCAATCATCTCTTTAGTGATATTAAGCCACTCTATCATCTGTTTGTTTTGCTGAATGACCTCATCTTTTTCATTATAAAAAGCATAATAACGAGCCCCCAGCTTTTTTGCAATATCCAAAGCATACTCAGCCTGAATAAGAACCTCTTTGGCAGCTTTTGATGATGCGATGCCTATATTGAAAGCAACACCTATTGGAACACCCTCTACTTCAAACTTCTTTGTATCAAAAAAGCTCTGTATCTGCTCACAAAACTCTTCTACCTCTTCTTGTTTTGTATCACTTAATAAAAATACAAAACGATCAGACTCTATTTTATAAAGCCGTATTTTAGTATTACAGTGAGCCTTTAAAAGCTCCGCAACAGTTGCTAAAACCCTATTGCCAAAAAGTTTTCCGTACTGTTTATTTATATAAGAAAAGTTTGCAATATCCAATAAAACCAAATAGGAAAAACTTCCCTCTTCAATCGCCTTTTCAAGTGCCACACTGTTATAAAGAGATGTCAATGAGTCATGATAGTACAAAAACTCCAGATCTTTTGTCTTCTTTTCAACAATAGCATCTAGATTTTTATTCATTGATTCAAGCTCTTTATTGCGATTTTTCAACTCTTGTTTTAAAGCCTGTGTCTCATATGCTTTTTGTATTTTTTGTGCCATTTCAGAGAGATTAATAGGTTTGGTAATATAACTCGTTACACCCAAGGCTATAGAACGGGTCAAAAAGTTTGTGTCATTATATGCAGAGATAATAATAATAGGAACATCACTATCTTCCTGTCTGATTTTTTCACTCATATCAAGCCCGTTCATTACAGGCATTTGAATATCAGTCAAAATGACATCAGGGTGATACTTTTTATAAAGTTCATAACCCTCTTGTCCATCTTTTGCTATATAGAGCTCTTTTACACGTTTTTGCAAAAAGTAAGCTATCTCTTCGGCTATATCTGTATCATCTTCTACATAAAGTACCCGTATATCATTCATCATTGCTTCCCTCCTGCGGCATCTCTATTCTAAAAATAGCTCCATACTTTCCATTATATGCATAGATAGTACCACCCATATTGTTTTCAATAATCATTTTTGACATATACAAACCGATACCCGTACCGACATTCTTATCCTTTGTTGTAAAATAGGGTTCAAATATTTTGTCCATAATCTGAGGATCAATTCCTCCTCCATTATCCTCTATCTCAACAACAATCTTGTTTTTATTTAAAAAGGAGCGTACCCAGACTTTTGGGTTTTGTATATGATTTGTAATCAAAATATCTTTTGCATTGGTAAATATATTTAAAAGAACCTGTGAAAACTCATTTGGATATCCAGATGCTTTTAGTGATGCATCCAAAGAGGACTCAACTTCTATATTATGGCTTTTATAACTTGCAGAGATAAGATCAAGTGCATTCTCTATACGCTCAGCGATACTAAATACTTCAGTCGTTTTATCAGGACGAAAGAAGTTTCTAAAATCATCAATGGTCTTAGACATCAACTCCGTAAGCTTTTTACTCTTTTGCATAGAACGCTCTAGATGCTCCTTATCCAAAGTATCTGATTCATATGCATAATAGATATTTTGTATTACCAATCCTAGAGCATTGAGTGGTTGACGCCACTGGTGAGCGATATTTCCTATCATCTCCCCCATTGCTGCAAGACGTGACTGCTGAATAAGCATCTGCTCTTTTTTAGAGTTTTCCATAATGGCCTCTTTGATTTTATTATCAAGATCTTTATTCAGATGTTCAAGCTCACGCGTTCTTTGAAACACAAGACTCTCCAGCTCTTCATGAGAGTGTTCTAGTTTATTGACCATTTCATTAAAGTTTTTAGCAAGCTCACCTATCTCATCATCTCTTTTAATATCGACACGAACCTCAAGCTTACCTGATGCAACATCCTCTGCTGCTTTAGAGAGCTTAAGAATCGGCAATGCAATCTCTTTAGAGATAATATATGATATAAAGAGTGTTACAAAAAACAAAACACCTAAAAGTGCAGCTGTAGAACGGTACATACTATCAAGTGCTGCATTATAGCTCTCAAGCGAATAGATAATGTGAATATATCCCCAATCAACTCCAGGCAGTTTAACTGGATATACATAATGAAAAACATTTTGTTGGAGTTCCTCACTATATCTAATAGTATAAACTTCTTTGCTTTGTTGCATTTTTTTAAGATTTTGTGAGACTTTTGAGAAGAGTCTCCATCCTTTTTTGGAGACCTTGATATTTTGGTTGGAAGTATTGGTGACAATAATCTCTAAAACCTCTTTATTTCGTTTTAAAACATTCAAATCATACTCAACAATAAAGCTCATATCATCTTTAAGCATTGCATCATGACATACTAATGCTATTGAGTTTGCCAATGTACTTGCTTTTGAATGCAAGACTTCAAGATTTGACTTCTTTTGCATCTGAATTGTTGCATACGAGTACACAAGTACGAGCAAAGATATACTCAAAGCAAAAAGGATAAAGATACGACGAAAAATCTTTGTTAAAAAAAAGTTCTTCTGCAACATCATTTTAGAATCCACTGTACTCTTCTTTCATACGAGAATAAGCTTGATAAAAACTATAAACCGCATCTAAATCTTTTTGTGAAAAACCCACTATCGCCTCAGCTTTATAGAGCATCAAAATATTACTCAGATTTTTGATATCTTCTTTATCTTTTACAAAACGTTTATAGAGTGCTTCTATACCTTTTTCTCCTTTGCGAGAGATTGTAAGGCCTATACTTGGGAACATTGCTTCAGAGCTCGTAAGTATTGTCAGATTTTGCGCAAGTTGAGGATTTAATTCCAAAGCTGTTTTATAGGTATTTTCACTTACTACGACCCCATCGACCTGATGAAAAAAGAGTTGTAAAATAGCTTTTGAACCTGTTGCAAAACGGATGATATGCTTAAAATATATTTCACTGTTCATATGCATACTGCTTAAAACTACATACTCCAAATATACTCTTTGCATCTCATTAAAACGCACATAGCCAACTTTTTTATCAACAAGATCGCTAATCTGCGTTCCCTTTCTCACTAGTAAAAGATAACGCTCTTTAGGTTTTGTTTTATCTTTTGCTATAGTCCATACCTTACCAATATATGGTCGTATTCGTTCATAATATTGCATACAGTCATATGTATTGATAGTAATAAGTGCATATTGGTTGTTTTCAAAACCTTTCAGTAATATATCTATATTTTTTGGAAATACCTCTACTAAATTGAGTCCTGACTCTTTACTCCCACTTTCTAAAATCTTATCAATAGCGATACTTACATCTCTATCAGATACTTTAGCTATGTTTTTTGTATAAAAAGCTACTATTTTTGTTTTTGATTCACTGGCATTTACAATGCTAAAACACAGAAGAAGAGACAAAACTATTTTACTTTTCATATTGTGCCTTTAGCTCTTGATACTTACGATAAAACTTCTCCATCTCCTTAAACTGATCTTCCCCCATCTTTGTCAAACCGTTAAATTTAAAAAGTTCCATAAGCTGTTTACCATCAGGTGTGGTATTAATCGCCTCTATAGCTTTTATATAGATATCTTTATCTTTTTGACTGAGTTGATTGGAAAAGAGTGTAATAATATCTACAAAAATACGATCACTATAGTGCATAACACGCAGCTCTTTTGTAAGCTGAGGGTTGAGTTCTTGCATGATATTCCATGTCTCTTCTTTGACAACCGCCAAATCGGCTTTATGAAAAAAAAGATCTAAAACAGGCTTGGAACTTTTAGCTACTGGTTTAAAAACAGTATGTAAACCATGTTTCCAGGCATAGATCTCTCCAACAAGCTTGGAAGTTTGAGAGTATTGATAATACTCTACGACATATTCATCTTTTTTTACAAAATCTTTATGACCCAAAATGACAAAACGAAAAAAAGGCTTTCCATCTTTTTCAATTTTCATCCAACCTTGTGAAAACTCTGCTTTACAGTAAGGAAGATACTTTAGATAAGAATGAGCAGAGAGTATCAAGGTGTCAACCTTACCCTCTTTTTTTGCCTTTTTAACAGCATCAAAATCGGTAAAGAAAGCAAGAGTTGAGCTCGCACCCAATTTATCTGCCATTTTTTTGATCCATATATCCATAGCCATTTTTGCATCTTTATAGTTGATCTTATCTATATCTTCACCATAAAAAGCATTAGCAATAACCCGTATATTTTTCAACTTATTGCCAGAACTCTCTTGCACATTTGCAAAAAGATATGTAAAAGAAAATAATACTACAAAGAGTACAAAGTGTTTCATTGCAACGCTTCACCTACCGTATAGTCCAACTCTGCTCTATTGATTGCTGCATCGTACTCTGCTTTGTAAAGGGCTGCAGCGGTTAATGAGCGAATAAATTGTGACTCAAGAACATCTTTTGTCTCGACCATCTCCTCTTTGTATGCACGAAGGTTCAAATCACTGTTTTGTTCAGCACTCTTGAGCGCTTCTTTCATAACTTCTACTTGCGCATCCGCTGCTTTGACATTTAGGTACGCTTTTTTTGCCTGTAATTTCAAACCTGACTTCAAATATGCCTGCTGTGCTTTGACTTTTAATTTTTGTGCTTTTGCTTCTTGCACTTTTGCAGTTGTTTTGCCACCACTAAAAAGATTATAGTTAATAACTGCTCCGATATTCCATGAATCATTATTTTGGGAGTTGATAATACCACCATGTTCATTATTATGAAGTGATTGTGCATTTGCATAGAGTGCCATCGTCGGGAGATATCCACTTTGTGCTATCTCAATCCCTGCCTCTTTTGCTTCAAGACCTATCTTACTTTGCTTAAGCTGATGATTTAAGGTAAAAAGTTTTTCATAATATGCTTGAAGAGAATCTTCCAAATCACTTTGTAAAAGAGATGCTTCATCTACTTCTACATCACAACTTTCACCCTTTCCCATCTCAAAACATAAAGCGCTCTTTGCCAACTTACTTGCATTCTCAAAAGAGAGTAACATTGACTGCATATTTAAAAGTGTTGTTTTAGCACGGAGATAGTCAGTTTTTTTCACCTTCATCGATGCACCTTTGTAAAATGCTTCTGTCAGCTCATACGTCACGCGCATTTTCATTACACTATCTCTCATTAGATCTTCAAGCTTTTGTGCAAGTATGACTCCAGCATAGTATTTACGAACATTTAAAATAATCCCTGATTCTGTAAGTGCTGATGCCTCTTTTGCATAGTCCATACCTGCTTGTGCCTGTTTTTGATAAGCAGAGATTTTTCCACCTGTGTAGAGTGCATATGTCATCTGTGCTTTTGCAACCTGCGTATCACGTCCCATCACCTGATGCGTATAGCTGACAGGAATAGATCCAAATCCTGGAATCTGAAACATTGTTTTTGTCTCATCTATAAATGCTTCATCCCGTCTATTTGCAGAAAGAGAGAGATCCAAACTTGGCAGATCTGCTGAGAGAGCCTGCTGATATTTAGCTTTTGCAATTGCTCTGTCTTGTTCTGTAATAGCCTGTTGTTGATTATGTAGAAGTGCTTCTTCAATAGCACCTTGTAGTGAAAGAGTCTGCCCAAAAAGTGAATGAGAGACTAAAAGCCCCATAAAAAGTATATATGATTTTTTTTTCATCTATCTTCCTGCTTTTTTATGTTATGTTAGCACAAAGCAAAGAAAAATATTATTAATTAACCTTTTATAGCAGAAGAGAATAAAAGCTTCAAAACCACAAAACCCCTTACTGCAAGGAGTAAGAAAGTAGTAAGTTTTTTTATAAAAAAATTTGAAATTTTATAATTATCCTATATGTTCCAATATTGTTATATAATAAAACTTTAAAATTTAGTACTCTTTAGCTATGCTGACAAATCAAATAAGGAACAAAAAATGAGTTTGGAGAAATTCTCTTTTTATAAAAAATTAGAACCAGAAGCGATCGAATTTTTACAAAAGAATCTAGAAGCTGTAAAAGTACCAAAAGATACGCTCCTCTTCTCAGAAGGGGATGTATGTGACTCTATTTTGTTTCTAACATCAGGGGAAGTACAGCTTATCCAAGAGGAAAAACAAAACGAGCTCTACCGCCTCTACCCTGGAGATCAGTGTATTGTAAACACAGCTTCAACACTCAGTCAAACTCCAGCTATTGCCTCAGCTATCACACAGACAGAGATAGAGGGCTATATCTTGGATATGTACAGTGTAAAAATCCTGGCAAAAAACTCAGAACCATACCTTTCATACCTTTTTGAGATATACACACTCAATGTAACCGGTCTTGCAAACCTCAACTTCTCGGCACTGCATGATCTTGACTCCAAAATAGTAGGACTCATTCGCAGTACCAGTGATAAAAGCATTAAAAATGATATTGCCGCCCTTGCTACATCCTTCAATGTACCAAAAGAGAGTGTTGCAAGGATTTTAAAAAGTCTGCAAAACGACAACATCATCACTATCGATGATGATATGATAAGATTAGTTTAGTATGTGTCTGCTCATAACCATTGCCATACTAGCTGCTGGATATAACTTCTTTATCAACGGACTGCTCACGCAAGCCTATATGAGCTTTGGTTTTGCACTCATCCCTTTTAGTTTTTTTATCTACAGACTCATTAAAAATCGTCGTTGCATCTTTGGTGATGCAGATGACTGTAACAAAAAAACTCCTAAAAACGATAACCGCCGATAAGTCTCAGTGCATAGGTGTTTGGTTCACCATCGAGTTGTACATGCTCATATGTTCCTGTAAAGTAGGCTCCCTTCTTTCCACCAAATGCAATCTGCAGACCATTTAAGAGCATCTTGCTTTGTGGCTCGTTTTGAGCTGTAAAAGAGTAGCTCGGATCTAGATCAAAGTAGGTAAGACGGTACCCACTCCACACCTTTTGTCCCATCACAGAAAGGTTGTAACCAAGCTGTACTTTATACGATGCGGCATTACGCAGACTGCCTGCTTCAAAAAAGTGAAATATCATACCGTTTGCAAAGTAAGGATACCCTCCAAAAGCACCAAGTGTTGCACCCTGACCTGCCCCGTCACTATATTTTGCCACACCTGTTGCAAAATCAACACCATTATCAAAGCTACCGTTAAAACGGGCACTGTAGAGTCTGTAGTTGATGATGGTTGTGTTATGTTTTGCAAGCTCACCCACTCCTGCAAAGTCTATAA
>Ga0256828_1001525_pt1 | contig 14324 bp, 12 predicted proteins | sample CV88metaG_FD_185993 | JGI IMG/M metagenome (GOLD analysis project Ga0256828, IMG submission 185993) | Hydrothermal vent microbial communities from East Pacific Rise, Pacific Ocean - CV88 | ecosystem: Environmental > Aquatic > Marine > Hydrothermal vents | place: Pacific Ocean: East Pacific Rise...
GAATTAGGAATTAGGAATTAGGAATTAGGAATTAGGAATTAGGAATTAGGAATTAGGAATTAGGAATTAGGAATTTTTATATATGCTATCTTAAAGTCTCATGAAGAAAAGAGCCTGCTGGTCTTTATACAAATTTGTAGGTTGTAGTGCAGGAGCATACGTTTGTACGTACCTAAGCTGCCCCTGCAACGATGCATGAAAGCAAGAAGAAAGCTTACTTCATTGATTCCAGTGCGTATTTTTTTCCTAATTCATATGCTTTAAGGTTAAGCTCATGTACTTTTTTAGGTACTTTGGAAAGCATCGTATCAATAAGTACTTGCTCATCCAACGCTTTGGTATAGGTATTTGCAATAGCCAATGCGACAACAGATTGGGTAATTACGTTCCCTACCTCTTCTTTTGCAATTGTGATAATAGGTATCTCAACGATATTCCATTTTTTTCTATCTTCTTCTGTAGGATGGACAAGATTTGGTTCAATAACAATTGTACCTCCCTCTTTCACACCGTTTTTAAAGAGTTTATAACTAGCTTCAGCTACGGAAAGCATAAAGTCTACATGGCCATCTGTAGCATAGGGATAAAAAATCTCTTTGTCATCGAGTTGAATATCAACAACAGTCGGCCCACCACGTACTTGTGAGGTGTAGGTAGCGGTTTTGACACCATAACCACCTGCCTTGATCTTTGCCGCAGCAAAGATCTCACCTGCAAGAAGAACACCTTGACCACCAACACCGGTAAATCTCATTACAATTCTACTCATCGTTCTTCTCCTTATATCTTTTTTGCAAAGTCATCTTGGGTAATTTTAGCTCTCTTACCTTGATGAACTGCTTTGATCTCTTCATACATATCACAATACTCTCTTACTTCTGTATCTTGTTTCAAAATACCAGTTGGAAGATAGTTCATTTTCTCTTCTTCAGGAAGAGCATCCCATTTTTTCTTGGACATTGTGATCGAATCTATCCAATCAAGGTTAGCCATGGCCGACTGCATTTTATTCTTTCTACCAAGGTTGATGTGACAGTTTGAGTTTACTTCTACAAAGGAGAACCCTTTATGTTCCATTGCCTGAACCAGAAGTTTTTCAAGTTTCTTAGGTGAATTTACTGTCTCACGGCCAACGAAAGATGCTCCAGCTGCTTCTGCCAGTTTACAGGCGTCAAATGTTGGATCGATATTCCCTGCTTTTTGAGAAACTGTCCAGAATCCCTGAGGTGTAGTAGGAGAAGTCTGTGAATTTGTCAAACCGTAAATGAAGTTGTTAATGATAATCATAGTGATATCGATATTTCTTCTACATCCATGGATCGTATGGTTACCACCGATCGCAAGACCGTCACCGTCACCCGCAACACACACTACATGTTTGTCAGGGTTAGCCAGTTTGATTCCGGTTGCAAATGCGATCGTCCTACCATGTGTAGTATGCACGGTATTGAAATCAACATAAGAGGAGAATCTTCCTGAACACCCGATCCCGGATACCAGACAGATATCATCTTTTTTCCATCCGAGTTTGTCTATCGCACGGATAAATGATTTTAGAATCACACCGTCACCACATCCCCAACACCAAAGTGTCGGCATTTTGTCAACTCTTAAATACTGATCATAATTAAATGCCATCTTACAGCTCCTTCACTTTTTCAATAATATCTGCCGGCGAGAATGGACGACCGTTTGTCTTCGTCAACTTGTCAATATCCAATCTTCCCATTGATCTTTGTACCTCTTCGAGATATTGTCCCTGGTTAAGCTCAACCACAAGTACTTTATCAAATTTTTTGCCAAGTTCAAGCATTCTTGATTCAGGCGACGGCCAAAGCGTAATAGGGCGGAACATACCAACTTTGATTCCTTCTGCTCTAAGTACGTCAACCGCTTCTTTGATCGCCAATGAAGCAGAACCGTAACCGATAAGCAGAATATCTGCATCATCTACCAAATACTCTTCATTGCTTTCGATCTCGCCTTTATGATCTTCAACTTTTTTAAAGAGTCTGTCGATCAGTTTTCTACATGTTTCGATCTCTTCTGTAGGGAATCCCATGGCATCATGGTGAAGACCTGTATAGTGGTATCTGTATCCTTCGAACATTGGATTAAGTACCGCAGGCTCATCCTGTGCAACACCGTACGGCTGATACTCTGAAGGGTCACCTTCAAATTTCTTTCTTGGAACAATACCTTTCTCTACCTCTTCGACTGTAGGGATAATTGCTTTTGCATGCATATGCCCCAGTGTTTCATCAAGCAGTACAAATACCGGCTGCATAAACCTGTCTGCCAGGTTGAATGCTCGTACTGTCTCTGTATAACACTCTGCCAGGTTACCTGCACAAACTGTAATAGATTTGTAGTCACCGTGAGACGGGTTCTTTGCCTGGGCGACATCACCCTGCGCCACACGCGTTGGAAGTCCTGTTGAAGGACCACCCCTCATAACGTTGACGACAACCAACGGTACTTCTGCCATCTGCGCAAGTCCAAGGTTCTCTGCTTTAAGGGAGATACCGGGGCCTGAAGTAGCTGTAAGCGCTCTCACTCCGCTCATTCCTGCGCCGATCGCTGCTGCAACACCTGCAATTTCATCTTCCATCTGGATAGCCGCGCCTCCTCTTGCCGGTAGCAAATCGGAAATAACGTGCATTACTTCACTTGACGGGGTAAGTGGGTATCCTGCAAAGAACTTACACCCGGCATCTACAGATGCCAGTGCAGCCAGTTCATTACCACTTGAAATAATCTCTCTTGTTGCTGACATTAGTTCGCCTCCTTATACTCTTCGGGTAATCTGTACCCGTTATTTTTAATCGCTTCCTGTCTTGCTTTTGCCGAATCTGTCAATTTGGCAAATTTAAACTCTTTTCTCTCTGCTACATAAATAGCAAAATCCGGACATGAGAGTTCACACTCACTACATCCTATACACGCTTCAGGAGCGATCACACTGATCATTGCACCCAAAACGGATGTTGGTTCCTGTCGCATTGAAAGAACACCTGCCGGACATGCATCCACGCAGATATCACATGCTTTACATCTAGCTGTATTTACCCATACCGGAGTATTTTCTGGAGCTACCATTACTGCCATGTTTTCCCCTTTTTTACTTATAGTTATTTCGTGAGATCACTAAGGGATACCCCTTATTCACTAATTAAAGGATAGCTTACTTTTCGTAATGATGTTATGAATAGATAATAATTATTGGGACGTTGGAGGGTGTTGTTACTATTTGAAGCATAGATAAAAAGAGAAAAGTAGGCAAAAGTGGGAGTTTTCCTCCCACTTTCTGAAAGTTATTTGGAAAGTACTTCTTTAACTGCCTTGCCGATCTCTGCCGGAGAGACAACCACTTTTACACCTGCCGCTTCAAGTGCATCCATCTTCTCTTTTGCCGTACCTGCCGTACCGGAGATGATCGCACCTGCATGCCCCATACGTTTACCTTTAGGCGCAGTCTGACCTGCGATGAAAGCAACTACAGGCTTGGTGATATTCTCTTTGATGAATTTTGCAGCCTGAATTTCAAGATCGCCACCGATCTCACCGATCATGACAATCGCTTCTGTTTCAGGATCCGCTTCGAACATAGGAAGCAGCTGCTTGTAGGAAAGTCCAATGATCGGGTCACCGCCAATACCTACTGCTGTCGTGATACCATACCCTTCGTTACATACCTGATTGGCACCTTCATAGGTAAGTGTTCCCGACTTGGAGATAAGCCCTACATTTCCTTTTTTGAAAATCATACCGGGCATAATCCCGATCTTACACTCTTCTGCCGTAATGATCCCAGGACAGTTTGGCCCGATCGTTTTCATATTGTGTTTGACCGCATATGCTTTTGCCATCTGCATATCACGTACCGGCGCACCTTCTGTAATGATGACAGCCAGTTCGATCCCCGCATCTGCCGCTTCCATGACTGCATCTGCTACAAATGCAGGTGGAACGAATACCATGGAAACAGTCGCACCTGTTGCCGCTACCGCCTCTTTTACTGTATTGAATACCGGTTTGCCAAGATGCTCTTGCCCACCTTTACCCGGAGTTACACCACCAACGATCTGCGTACCGTACGCCATACACTGCTCTGCATGGAACGTACCTTCACCACCTGTAAAACCTTGAACGATTACTTTTGTATCTTTATTGACTAAAATTGACATTGACTACTCTCCTTTTGCTGCTGCTACTGCTTTTGCTGCACCGTCACCAAGATCGGTTGCAGTGATAATATTTTCAATATTTGCATTTTTAAGAATCTCTGCTGCTTCCGGTGCATTTGTACCGTCAAGCCTTACAATCACAGGCACATTCACATCAACAAGCTTTGTAGCTTCCAAAATTCCGTTCGCGATTCTGTCACATCTTACAATACCCCCGAAGATGTTGACAAAAATAGCTTTGACATTAGGGTTTTTAAGAATAATCTCGAATCCTTTTGCAACCGTTTCAGCATTGGCCGTACCACCCACATCGAGGAAGTTTGCAGGTGTTCCACCCATATAGTTGATGGTATCCATTGTCCCCATTGCAAGTCCGGCACCATTTACCATACATCCTATCTCACCGTCAAGTGCAATATAGGAAAGCCCATACTGGCTGGCTTCTCTCTCATCCGGATCCTCTTCGGAAATATCTCTCATTGCTTCAATCTCAGGGTGTCTGTAGAGTGCAGAGTCATCAAATCCCATTTTTCCGTCAAGCGCCAGGAATTCCCCTGCACCTGTTTTGATGAGTGGGTTGATCTCGATCATCTCCGCATCATTCTCCATGTAAAGTTTATAGAGTTTCTGTGCAAACTGGATCATATTTTTCTGCTCTGTCTTATTGGTAATACCCAGGCCGAATACCAACTCCCTGCCGTGGAACCCCTGGAAACCGATCGCCGGGTCAACAGCTACTTTAATAATCTTTTCCGGTGTCTCTGCCGCAACCGTTTCAATATCCATACCACCTTCTGTAGAAGCCATGATAATAGGCATCTCGGCAGCTCTGTCCAGGACGACAGAAAGATAAAGTTCATCTTTGATATCTGCACCGTCTTCGATATACACTTTTTGAACCAGTTTCCCTTCCGGCCCTGTCTGGTGTGTCACCAGTGTCATTCCCAGAATCTCATCGGCAAGTGTTCTTACCTCGTCTAAAGATTTGGCAAGTTTTACACCACCCCCAAGACCACGCCCTCCAGCATGAATCTGCGCTTTTACTACCCAGATAGGCCCGCCAAGCTCTTTTGCATTCTCAACTGCTTCATCTACAGAATGAGCGATAATACCTTTAGGTGTAGGTACGCCGTACTTTTGGAATATTTGTTTCGCTTGATACTCATGAATATTCATGTGCACTCCTTTTTACAATAAGTTCCAATATTATACGCCTATCGGAAGTAATATTTGATTAATTAAATTAGTATTGGGGATGATTTTGGAAAAGTGGTAAATTTTTACACAGTTTGGAGAAGAATAGCTGTCTGATTAGAGGGCATAGCAGAATAAAGAATCTACTGCTATGCCAGAAGCTTACTCTTTGACCTCATACTGTTCTCTACCCATTTGATAGAGGTCGTTACCATAGGTATCGTTAATCACTGTTACAGGAAAATCCTTTACTGTGATTTTACGGACTGCTTCAGGCCCCAATTCAGGATAGGCGATCACTTCAGCCGATGTAATTTTCTTGCCAAGAAGCGCACCTGCTCCTCCGGTAGCTCCAAAATAGATACCGTCATACGCTACACAGGCATCTTTGACAGCCTGGTTTCTTTTTCCCTTACCGATCATTCCCTTCGATCCATGTTTCAACATGGTTGGAGAGTAGGAGTCCATTCTGTAGGAGGTTGTCGGCCCTGCACTTCCGATCGGGTCACCCGGTTTGGGCGGTGTCGGCCCTACAAAATAGATGACTGAACCTTCCAGGTCAAACGGGAGTTCTTCCCCTTTTTCAATCAGCTCTACCAGCCTTTTATGCGCTGCATCTCTTGCCGTATAGATTGTGCCGTTCAAAAGGACTGTATCGCCGGCTTTCAGTTTTTTGGTATCTTCCGATGTCAACGGTGTCGTTAAAGTATATTGTGCCATTTTCTTCTCCCTTCTTATATCGTAATATGCGTATGTCTTGACGAGTGACACTGAACATTGACGGAAACAGGCAGTGAAGCGATATGGCAAGGGTTTGATTCAATATGAACAGCCAATGCTGTTTTTGTTCCACCCATTCCCATGGCACCGATCCCAAGTTTATTGATCTCATCCAGCATGATCTTTTCAAGTTCAGCCATTTCTGGGTCTTCATTCACAGAACCAATATCTCTGAAAAGGGCATGCTTGGAAGAGATACACGCTTTTTCAAACGTACCACCTATGCCAACACCGACTGTTATAGGAGGACATGGGTTTCCGCCGGCATCGGAGATCACCTCTTTGACATAATTGATAATTCCCTCTTTCCCTGCTGCAGGGGGAAAGACTCTCGCACGTGATACATTTTCCGATCCGCCGCCCTTGGCTGCATACTCGATATCTATTTTATCACCTGCGACCAGGTCGAAATGAATGATTGCAGGGAGGTTATACCCTACGGTATCTTTTAGGTTTGCACGGCTGAAAGGTTCACAGGTCGAGGCTCTGAGGTAGGCATCTTTGTACCCCTGTTCTGTTCCTTTGTTGATGGCATCTTTAAGCAGCCCGCCTTTGATCTTGACATCTTCTCCCACTTTCACGAAGAATACTGCCAGTCCCGTATCCTGGCAAAGAGGCCTTTTCTCATTTTTTGCGATATCCGCATTCTCAAGAATTTGGCGGATCACCTCTTTACTGACCGGCGATTTCTCATTTTCCATCGCCTCTTTCAACGCATCATAAGTATCTTGCGGAAGATCTGTACCGCAATGTACAATAATATCTCTGACGGCTTTTACAACGTCATCAAATTCGATTTCTCTCATTAGAGTCTCTCCTCATGTTTAGGTATAAATTATTCTACTATGCGCTTTATTAAGGGAAGGTAAATAAAAAAAGGCTTGAGAGGAACTCAAGCCGTATGGGAAGTATGGTAATTGTCAGTTAAAAAATCCGCTCTCTTCCAAAAGGGTAATGTTCTCTTTGATAGATGCAACCGATTTGGCAAACTTCTCTTTGGTCGCTTCATCGAATTCCAATTCAATAATTCTTTCAATCCCATTTGCACCGATCACACAGGGGACACCGACAGTGACATCTTCATAACCGTATTCACCGTTTAGCATTGCACAGCTTGGAATGACTTTTTCTTCATCACTCAGAATTGCTTCTACCATAATGGAGATGGCACGTCCCGGAGCGAAAAAGGCCGATGTTTTCAGATATTTGACAATCTCCGCACCACCATCTTTCGTCTTGCCGATGATCTCTTCCATATCCTCTTTCGATATGATCTGATCGAGCGGTATTCCACCCACATTGGTAATTTCAGGATAAGGGATCATATGTTCTCCATGCTCACCCAAAACCATCGGTTTGATCTGAGAGGAACCAAAGCCTGTTTTTCTCCTAATCTGATATGCCATTCTCGAAGCATCCAAAGCACCACCCATCCCGATGATCCTGTTACGCTCCCATCCTGTGAGTCTGTGTATAACGTAGGTCATCACATCAAGCGGATTTGAAACACACAATATAATGGCATTGGGAGAATACTTCTGGATATATCCTGTTACCTCTTTGACAATCCCTGCATTGATATTGAGCAGATCGGCTCGTGTCATCTCTTTTTTTCTTGGGATACCCGCCGTAATGACTACAACGTCACAATCTTTCAAATCTTCGGGTTTTACCGCTGCTTCCACAACCGTTCCTCTTGGCGAATAGTTTGTCGACTGCGCAATATCGATCGCTTTGCCTATGGCTACTTCCGGTACAATATCATAGAGAAGTATCCTGTGGCACGTCCCTGTAAATGCCAGGCTGTAGGCTGCTGCCGCTCCTACTGCCCCCGCTCCGATAATCGCTACTTTCTTTCCTGTCATATGCACTCCTAATAAATAATCCTATATTCTACTTAACTTCCAAACCAAAAGTAAAGCCATTTTTCACTTGTTCGACCAATTCAGGTAAAATGTCCTGATACTCCCCAACAATACCAAAATCGGCATTGGCGAAGATCGGCTCTTTGGCATTATGGTTGATCGCTACGATCGTATCGGATTCTTTCATCCCGGCAATATGCTGTACCGCACCACTGATACCTACAGCAACATAGACTTTTGGACGTACGGTTTTCCCTGTCTGCCCTATCTGTCTGGCATATTCGGAAATCCCCTCATCGACTACAGGTCTGGAGCAGGCCCATTCTGCATTGATTCCCTGTGCCTTCAGTGCTTCAGCCAGATCTTTCACGAGTTTCAGTTCATCACTGACAGCCCCTCTCCCTCCTGCAACAATGATATCTGCATCAAAAAGGTTTTGAAGCCCGCCTTCACCTCTTACCGTCTCGATGATTTCTGTCACAAAATCATCTTCGGTCAATACTGGGTTAAAGGAGATGATTTCTCCTTCTCGTGAAGCATCAAATTCAGGTACTTCAAATGTTCCTGCTCTGGCTGTAGAAATTTGGGGACAGACAAATCCAAGGATCGTTGCCAGTTTCGACTCTCCGTAGGTCGGCCTTCTGGACTCCAGAATAGGCGCATAAATTTTCTTCTCTTTACGGTTGATATGCTCACCGATCTCCAACGCCGTACAATCCGCAGTCACACCACTGCTTGTCTTTACACCGATCCGTGGTGCAAGTTCCCTTCCCGCTGTCGTTGCGGCAAAAAGAGCAATCTCCGGATGCCGCTCTTTGATCACCTGTGCAAAGGTTGAGGCAAAAGGCAGGATCCTATACTCTTCCAGTCGCTCGTCATCGACAACAATCACTTCATCGGCACCGTAACCGATCAGCTCTTTTGCCAGTTCACCTACCTGATTTCCCAACAGAAGTGTCGTTACTTTGGTATCATTTCCAAGCTGATCTGCCAAATGACGTGCCGGTGTCAGAAGTTCAAGAGATGGCCGCGAGATATGTCCATTTACCACTTCTGCCCAGGTCAAGATACCTTTGGCACCATTTCTAAAATCTACCTCTTCAAACCCTTCAGGACGCTTTTTCTCTTTGGCAGCCTTTTTCTCTTTGACCTCCAGAAGGTTCTTCCCTGCTTTGACATTGGCTATCAGGCTTGAAACAAGTTCTGATTCCGTATGTCCCTGGGCCATTTTGATCGGTGCTCTTTCACTTTTGATATTGGCGACTTTTGCCACAATCGTAGGAGAGCCGCTCAAACCGATCTTCTCATCACTTAGCCCGATATCATCAATATTGAAAACCGTAACCTCACTCTCTCTTGCCTTCACCGCACCACTTAGCGTAGGCCTTCTTGGGGCAATTCCTGTTGGCGTAAAAGAGAGGGTACACGGAAGCGGCAACCTCATCATCTGGTATCCGCCTTCTATGATCCTTTTTGCCTCGATATGCCCCTCTATCAGGTTGGCTGTTTCTATAAAAGTCGCCTGGGGGATACCTAGATTTTCAGCAACCTGAGACGGTACATGTGCTGTATCACCGTCACTGGTCTGACGGCCGGCAACAACAATAAAATCTTCATTCAACCCTTTTCCAAATCCCAAATGTTTCAACATGGTCGATATGGCAAGCCCGGTTGCATAGGTATCTGACCCACCCAGCCTTCTGTCGCTGAGCAGATACGCTTCATCATATCCCATAGCAATCGCTTTTTTAAGGGAGACATCAAAAGAAGGGGGGCCCATGGAACATACAATCAGTTTTGCATCCGGATTTGCATTTTTCATCTGTAATCCGGCTTCCAAAGCATACCCGCAGTCTACATTGATAATGGATTTTGCCTTGGTCCTGTCCATTAACCCGTCTTCACCCATTCTCATCTCTGATGGAAGTGGTACCTGTTTCATTAAACTAATAATTGTTAAAGCCATATTTCCTCCTCTTCCTACATATAGTTGTAATCTGGGCCATCTCCACCATAAGGTGTCGTCCAGGTTATGCCGCCGTTTGGCGATTTGATATCACATGTTTTACAGTGTACACAGTTCTCTGCATGCAGACGCAGTGATTTATTCCCCTCTTTATCAACGTGAAGTTCATAAACCTCTGCCGGGCAGAACGCCTCTTCTGCCAGGCCGTATTCACCAATATTCGACCGTTGGAAGAGTTCCGGGTTATTGATCACAAGATGTACCGGCTGCACCTCATCATGCATCGCTTTGGAGTAATATACACTGGTTACCTTGTCAAACGTCAGCTTTTTGTCAAAATCAAGTTTCCCGGCAAATCTCTGTTTGAACGGAACACCCGTATACGCCGCTACTGTTTTTGTCCTGTCCGCATCCGCTTCCACTTTCGGTACAAAGAGGCAGGCACCTTTGGTTAAAAGCTGTACGCCCATCTTCACTCCGCCCAGAATCATACCTTCCTGCATGACTGCCCTCATATTTCTTACCGGATAGAGTTCATCATAAATAGAGCTGCTGTTGACAAGCGTTTCATATTTGGAAAGGGTTGTTTTACCGGTATCGCCTTTTTCAAGTGCCTCCAGTGCAGCTTTTGCGGCACATATACCCGATTCTACGGCAAGGTGTACGCCTTTCAGCCTTGCAGTTGTCAGGAAGCCCGCACTGTCACCGACAATCATAAAATTGTCGCCATAATATTTCGGTACAGAATTCCATCCGCCTTCAGGCAGCGTCTTGGCACCGAATTCCATAATCGTTCCGCCTTCCAGAAATTTGGAAACATAAGGGTGGGTTTTCCATATCTGCATCGCAGCATGTACATCAAAACTCGGATCTTCATAATCGAGCCCGACAACCAGGCCAAGCGCTACTCTGTTCTCACTTAAACCATAAATAAACCCGCCTCCAAACTCTGAACGGTCTTTCAACGGATAACCGAAAGTATGGTAGACAGCTCCCGCTTCAATCGTCCCTTCAGGTACTTTCCATATCTCTTTCACACCAAGTGAATAGATTTGTGGGTTTTTACCAAGATCCAAATTGAACTGTTCGATGACTTTTTTTGCCAGACTTCCTCTGGTACCTTCTGCAAAAACAGTAATGTCCGCCTTGACAACGGTACCCTCCTGATAATTTTTCTGTTTGACACCATGGTGGTCAATACCGGTATCTTTCGTTTTTACTCCGGCTACTTTTCCATGCTCGTCATAAACAATATCGTCAACGGAAAAGCCTGTGTATATTTCCACGCCTTTCTCTTCTGCCACTTGGGCAAGATATTTGCATACCTGCCCGAGTGAAGCGACATAGTTGCCCTCATTTTCCATATAGGGCGGATGAAACGGTAGTTCCATCTCCCCCTCTTCATTCAGTTTAGCCACCACATCCGTTGTTACTTTTGAATCAAACGGTATCCCTTCAAACTCTTCCCTGGTTAACAGCTTTTGAAATACTTCCGGCATGATCACTGCCCCTGAAAGTATATGCGCACCGATTGAACTACCCTTTTCAATCAGCATTATTTTTTTCTCTTCACCTTTGAGCTCTAAACTGTTTGCCAGTTCTATTGCCGTTGCCAATCCGGCAGGCCCGCCACCGACAATAAGCACATCGGTTGAAATAACATCATGATTACCCATTAAGCACTCCCTGTTTGTGAAATCGCTTAACTGTGCCAATGACTATTTCATTCTGGTTTTTCAATTTAGAAACAACTTTACCGGAAAATAAAATGTGGCATTTTAAAAACCAGAGTGGAAGAATCGAAACTACACATTAAGCGTAATTCAAAATAACAGGTTTTAGATTATATATTGGATTTATTAAGATCATAAATAGAAATTAAGAGTTATTTGTAAGGAATAGTAACAGTAATTTATGAAAAGATATAATTAATATAAGTAAGTACTATTTTATTAAAAAGAATAGAAAAGAGAAGATCCATTCTTTTTTTTGTCAAAAAAATTATTATTCATCAAAAAAATTATTTTTTTTAAGCGTATTGATCATCTCCTGCACAGAAGCAACTGATTTTTGGAAACGTGTCTGCTGAAGCGGTTTCAGTGTCATAGGTATTACTTTTTCTGCACCGCCTGCACCTATCATAACCGGTACGCCGGAAACTACATCGGAATAACCATAATCATCTTCAAGCATAATCGCACAGGAGTGGATCTGGTTGGTATCCTTCAAAATGGCATCTACCATCACAGTCGTTGATTTTGCAGGTGCATAATATGCGGAACCGCTGCCGAGAAGATTCACTATCTCTGCACCTCCATTCCTTGTCTTGCGTACAATTTCGCCAATCTCTTCCGAATCGAGTAAATCTTCAATCGGTACGCCTGCTACTGTCGTAAATTTTGGAAGAGGTACCATGGTATCTCCATGGCCCCCCATAATGGTTGCACGTATCTGTCCTGCACCATACTCAAGTTTTTCATAAATAAAGTGTGCCATTCTAGCTGCGTCTAAAATCCCTGCCATCCCAAGTACTCTCTGTCTTGGGAATCCTGTCTCCTTCAGTGCTACATAGGTCATGACATCCAACGGGTTGGAAACAACAATTACAATCGAATCGGGAGCATGTTCCCTGATCTCCCTTGCATAGCATTTTACTATTTCCGCATTTTTTGTAAGCAGGTCGTCCCTGCTCATACCAGGCGTCCTCGGTGCCCCTGCAGTAATAACAACAACATCCGATTCAGCCATATCTTCAGGGCCTTTTGCCGCTTTTACAATGGTATGCTGCCTTGCGGCATTGGCTGCCTGCGACATATCCAGAGCTTTTCCTCTTGCAATATTGTAGTTCCTTCCTCGAAGTACCACATTGTGACATGTGCCGTTCATCGCCAATATAAATGCTACAGTTGAACCAAAATTACCGGTACCGATCACTGTTACTTTTTTACCTTTTGACATTTCAATCCTTTTTTTGGAAATCATAGGGGGGACTTTTAGCAAAACATCATTCATAACTTTGAATCAAGCTATCAAAAATATTTTGCAATGCTGCTATGAAAGTACAAGAACCCTACGGTGTAAGTATATCTTTTATTTATTATAAAAGTATTACACAGAGCATGAAAGCCCTGTGTGGAGTTGTATCTTGCGCTGTTCTCTGAAATCAGATAGCGTCAATAATACTGTTAAGTGTAGCCGACGGCCTCATCGCTGCCGATACTTTTGTTTCGTCCGGATGATAATATCCGCCAATATCTTTCGCTTCACCCTCTGCCGCTAAAAGTTCAGAGATAATCTGCTCTTCATTTTTTGCCAAGGCATCAGCTACCGGTGTAAACTGTTCTGCAAGTTCTTCATCCGCTGTCTGTGTAGAAAGTGCTTCCGCCCAGTAGCGTGCCACCCAGTAGTGGGATGCTTTGTTGTCCGGTTCACCGCATTTTCTGCCTGGTGCCTTGTTGTTTTCAAGATATCCCTCGTTTGCTTTGTCAAGGGCTTCGGTCAATGCACCGATCTTGCTGTTTTCTGATTTTTGGTACTCCATTCTCAAAGACTCTGCAAGTGCCAGGAATTCACCGAGAGAATCCCATCTGAGGTGACCTTCTGCCAGGAACTGGTCTACATGCTTAGGCGCAGATCCTCCCGCACCAGTTTCAAAAAGCCCTCCGCCGGCAAGCAGTGGTACAATAGAGAGCATCTTCGCAGAGGTGCCAAGTTCAAGAATAGGATACATATCTGTCAGGTAGTCTCTCAGGACATTTCCTGTGACAGAGATCGTATCTTTTCCTGCTCTGACTCTTTCATTGGTATATCTTGTAGCTGCTGCAACATCCATAATCTTGATATCAAGCCCTGTTGTGTCATGCTCTTCAAGATATGCGTTGACTTTTTTGATCATCTGGGCATCATGGGCACGGTTTTCATCCAGCCAGAAAATTGCGGGGCTTCCTGTCAAACGCGCTCTTTCTACTGCCAATCTTACCCAGTCTTTGATCGGAATGTCTTTCGCACGGCTCATTCTCCAGATGTCACCTTTTTCGACTTCGAAACTCATCAGCTCCGTTCCGTTTTCATCAGTCACTGTCACTTTTCCGTCTTCTGCCATTTCAAAAGTAGTCGGGTGAGAACCGTACTCTTCCGCTTTTTGCGCCATAAGGCCGACATTGGCAACATTACCCATCGTTGTGACATCATACTGACCGTTTTTTACACAGTCATCGATCATCTCTTTATAGAAGAAAGCGTAACTTCTGTCAGGGATAACGGAAACACACTCAACCGCATCGCCGTTTCTGTCCCACTGTTTACCGCCTTCACGTACAACAACCGGCATAG
>Ga0256828_1001527_pt1 | contig 14323 bp, 14 predicted proteins | sample CV88metaG_FD_185993 | JGI IMG/M metagenome (GOLD analysis project Ga0256828, IMG submission 185993) | Hydrothermal vent microbial communities from East Pacific Rise, Pacific Ocean - CV88 | ecosystem: Environmental > Aquatic > Marine > Hydrothermal vents | place: Pacific Ocean: East Pacific Rise...
TCCATAATTTGTTGAGAAACTTTCGCTTTCCCTTTTTTAGAAGAGATCTCCTCTAAAGTTTTTGAAGATAAAATACGAATAATTCTATCACGAAGAACAGCTGCTTTTGCATCAAGTTCCATACTCAATTCTTCTCCACTTAACTCTAAAGACATTGTACATTTTAAGTAACGTCTTCCAGAATCACTTTTTAAATTTACTGTAAAAGTATCAAGTGGATATAAAACACCTATTTCATCTAATTTTCTTGTATTATTAAAAAAACTAGAAGAAGGTGTTCTTCTTGCTTGCTGCTGTTGTACTTTTTGCTCAACTTGAGCAGGTTTTTCCTTTGACGGTTGCTCTTGGTCATCTGAGCTTAACAATAAAAATGCAACCACTCCACCAACAACAATAAGTAAAACAAGAACAACAATGATAATAATCATCAACATATTATTAGATGACTTTGTTTTTTCAGATCCCTCTTCTTGTTCTGGCTTATTTTCCTCTTCTGCCATCTAAACTCCTTTTAGTCATGCTTTGTTATATTTTCTAATGGCATAAACTGATATGACTCTGCATCATAATACTCAATTTTACCCGTTTCCATATCATAATGCCATCCATGAATAGAAAGTTTTCCAGATTCAAAACGTTTTGCAACACTAGGGTAAGTTAAAATATTTTCAATCTGATTAATAACTGAAAGTTTTTCTGTTAAACGTAAAAGATCCTCTTTAGGTGCTTGTACCCCAAGCGCTAAAATAGCAGACTTTTTTGCACTCTCTCCAAGCTCTAACCATTTTTTTGTATGCACTAAAGAATCATCTTCCATTGTTTCATACAAATGATTACACGCACCACAATGAGTATGCCCACAAATAATAATATCTTCAACTTCCAAAACACTCACAGCATACTCTATGCCTGAAGCAGTTGCATGAAAATCTTCATCTGGTTTAAAAGGTGGTACAAAATTTCCAACATTACGAATTACAAACAAATCCCCCGGATTTGATTGAACAATCAAATCGGGAATTACACGGGAATCGGAACACCCAATAAATAAAGCTTTTGGCTCTTGCCCTTCATGAACAAGTTTTAAAAGAGATTCTTTATTTTTTTTAAAATAGTTTCTAAAAAGCTGATTCCCTTTTGCATACTCTTCTAAATTCATAAGAACCTCTTTTTAGTTACACTCGTGAATTTGAAGCTCTTTTAAAATCTCTTCAAAAATAGCACCAGATTCTCTATCTAAATCATCATGGTACTCAACAACTACTACAGTTTTTCCGCTAGAAGATGCTGTTGTATGGATATTTGGCTCAATTGTATATTTTGCAATAATTGTATTGATACAATTATTTACTTGCTCTTTTTCACTTGCGTCATACGCTATTGATAATCTTGAATATCTCTCTTCACTTCTTACTTCTGCATCCATCATTTATAAGCCTTTCTTTTTTTGCATCATTATACAATGAAACAATCTAAAATAAAATAGTTTGTTGTTTATTTTACTGAAGTTTTGTTACAATTGTGAGAAAAAGGGAAACGAAGTGAAAAGAATTAACTGTAGAAGATGCATTTACTACTTTGTAACATGGGAAGCTTCAAGACCACATGGTTGTAAAGCATACGGTTTTAAATCCCCTTCACTTCCATCGATGGTTGTTTTTCAAAGTAGCCAACAGCCTTGCTCTATGTTTACGCAAAAACCTATGGCCAAATAAGTTTTTTACCAAATCCTAAACGATTATCTGTAAATTTCATATAAGTAAGCTCTATCTGCCATAAAGTTGGATTTAATGCCAATGCATATGGGAAAGCCTTAAAATACTCTTTTTTTAACTCTTGTTGCTCTAACTTTTTAAACTCTCCACGAAACTGTAAGCCTTGAATTTTTCCAACCTTTTTTGTTTCTAAAACAACACTTCCAGCAACTGCACTATTTTGTAAAATATTTTGAATATGAAGCGTATCTTCACTACTAGCAACAATAAAAGATTTTTCTTGAGGAATATAAACATAAAAAAGGTTGCAACAACTAAGCAGATTTTGCGAAGTTGTTGCAAGTGTTAAAACATGATGCTGTTGTAAAAAAGAGGCTATTTTTTGAAGTGTTTTCATATTTTAAAAATATAATGTTCTAAATCTTCAGGCTCATTAATGGAACGTTTTTGGAGCATCATTTCACCAACTGGATCTAATTTTATTGCTTCAAAAATTTCTACAGCATTCACAGTATTGTAGTAACTCTTAATAAAAGCAAGAAGATTTAAAAAATTATCTTCTCTATGACTATGCTTTTTATATTCTTTAAATTCATCCCAATTAATTCTTAACATATTATTAAGCCTTTTTAGAAATTTTCACAACTGTAATATCATCTTCGTAATTATTTTGAACAATAGCATTATTTGCTTTCTCAAAAAGTGTTTTATCTTCAAGTAAATTTTCAGGATGAAATTTATCAAGAATATTTTCTATCTCTTCTACCAATCCATCTGTATATAAAATCAAAGTTTCCCACCCTTTAATATCTTGTTTCATAATAGAAGGTGTCATAGAAAAATCCATAAATGGTAAATTATTACTTTTAATTGTCAAAATTTTATCTTGAAGTTTAATGAATACAGGATATGTACCACCAGCACAGTAAGAGAGTATCTCTTGTTCACAATCTATATTTAACATAATAAAAGAGAGCTGTTCAACCTCTCCTAAAAACTTTTGTATCATTGGAAATAGTTTTTCAACTAACTCTTCAAAGTTTTCCACGACACTTACTAAACTAGCAATTGTTGAAGATACTGCAAAAATTGTTAGAGCAGGAGATATTCCATGCCCTTGACCATCTAAAATATATGCTAAAATAGAGCCATCTTTTAGTTTAAAAATAGAATAAAAATCCCCACTTAAAACATCAGAAGGGTGATAAATAACATCTACATCTAAACGAGAATCATTTGTAATATCGTTAACAATTGTCGCTTCAAGCTTCTCTTTTCCTATATTTTGCTGACTTATATTATATGTATGCAACTCATGGAGTTGCTCTTTTTGTTGCAAAATTTTGTTATTAAGTTCAATAAGAAGATGTTGTTGTCTATCACTTTGTTTAAAAATTTTGTCTGTACGCTTTGCTTTTTTTTCATACATCTTTACAAAAAGTTCAAACTGTTCTTTTAATACTTCGTCATCTGGGAGGCTATTTCTTACATTTTGGAGGGCTTGTTCTATAGAGTTTACCAATTTATTTACCTAAAAAAGAGTTTTCAAGATGAGATTATACCTCATCTTGAAAAATTATGGTAGGGTTTATTCGATTTCTGCGTCGATTACATCATCGTCATCTTTTTTCTTAGATGCATCCGCACCACCTGCAGCTCCAGCTTGTTCTTGTTTATACATTTGCTCTGCCATTTTGTGGCTTGCTTCAGTTAAAGCTTTTACTTTCTCTTCAATTTGCTCTTTAGTAGCATTTTCATCTTTTAGAGTCTCTTTAAGCTCATTTATAGCAGCTTCGATTTTAGATTTTTCACCAGCGTCTAGTTTATCACCCATATCTGTCATAGATTTTTCAGTTTGAGCAATAAGTGCATCTGCTTGGTTACGAAGTTCTACCATCGCTTTTCTAGCTTCATCTTCAGCTTTATGCGCTTCTGCATCTTGTACCATTTTTTCGATCTCTTCTTCACTAAGTCCAGAAGAACCGCTAATTGTAATTTTTTGCTCTTTACCAGTACCTTTATCTACCGCACTTACAGTTAAGATACCATTTGCATCAATATCAAATGTTACTTCAATTTGAGGCACACCTCTTGGCGCTGCTGGAATATCTGTAAGTTCAAATAAACCTAAAGATTTGTTATCTTTAGCAAACTCACGCTCACCTTGTACAACATTGATGCTTACTGCTGGTTGGTTATCTTCCGCAGTTGAGAAAATTTGAGATTTTTTCACTGGGATAGTTGTACCTTTTTCAATAATTTTAGTAGCAACACCACCTAAAGTTTCAATACCAAGTGAAAGTGGAGTAACATCTAGTAAAAGAACATCTTTTACATCACCACGTAATACACCACCTTGAATAGCAGCACCCGCAGCAACAACTTCATCTGGGTTTACACCTTTGTTAAGCTCTTTACCGTCAAAGTATTTAGAAACCGCTTCTTGAACAGCTGGTACACGAGTAGAACCACCAACCATAATAATCTCTTTAATTTCTGACTTACTTAAATCAGCTTCATTAAGAGCTGTTTCAATATGACTCATTGTTTCATCAATTAAGTCTGCAATCATACCTTCAAATTTAGCACGAGTAAGTTTTACAACTAAGTGTTGTGGACCCGCTTCTGTCATAGTAATGAATGGTAGGTTAATCTCTGTTTCAGTTGCACTTGAAAGCTCTTTTTTAGCATTTTCAGCTGCATCTTTTAAACGTTGTAGAGCCATTTTGTCATTTTTAAGCTCAATTCCATGACTTGATTTAAATTCATCGTTTAAGAAATCAATAATTCTGTTATCGAAGTCATCTCCACCTAAGAATGCGTTACCATCAGTTGAAAGAACTTCAAATGTACCATCTGAAATTTCAAGTGTAGTAACATCAAATGTACCACCACCAAGGTCATATACAAGTACATTTTCATCATTTTTGCTATCAAGACCATATGCAAGTGCAGATGCTGTTGGCTCATTGATAATTCTTAGTACATTTAAACCAGCGATTGTTCCTGCATCTTTTGTTGCTTTTCTTTGTGCATCATTGAAGTATGCTGGAACTGTAATTACTGCATCTGTTACAGTCTCACCAAGGTAAGCTTCTGCATCCTCTTTTAGTTTCATAAGAATTTTTGCAGAAATTTCTTGTGGAGTGTAAACTTTACCAGCTACATCAACACATGCTGCACCATCTTTATCTACGATTTTATAAGTTACTTTATCGTGCGCAGCTTTTGCGTTTTCTTCGTTCATCATAAGACCCATAATTCTCTTAATAGAAGAGATTGTTTTTTCTGGGTTTGTGATAGCTTGACGTTTTGCAGGATCACCTACTAAAACTTCACCTTTATCTGTAAACGCTACAACTGAAGGAGTTGTATTTTTACCCTCTTTGTTAGGGATGATTTTAGCTTCACCACCTTCATAAACTGCCACACATGAGTTTGTTGTTCCTAAGTCAATACCAATTACTTTGCTCATATCATATCTCCTGTTTTTTTTAAATTTTATTTTTTTATCTATTTTGTATCTGTTTTTTTAAATACGGCGAAATTATAAGATAATTTCATTTTTTGTTCTGCCACCTAAGTGGCAAAACTCTATTTTTTTAATTTTTTAGTTTGCAACCACAACCATCGCTTCGCGAAGTGGTCTCTCTTTATATTTATATCCAGTTTGGAAAGTTTGTACAATTTGACCACTCTCCACTTCATCACTATCTACACTTTGTACTGCATTGTGAATATTTGGATCAAACGGCTCATCATGTGCAACCATAGTTACACCATGTTTTTCAAGAGCACTTAAGAGCTGTTTATATGTAAGCTCAATACCCTCTTTTAGTTTATCGAATAACTCCTCTTTAGAAGCATCTGCCTCTACAGAGTTTAATGCACCTTGGAGTGAATCAAGTACAGGGATCATATCTTTTGCAAATTTCTCATTTGCATACTCAACCGCTGTATGTTTTTCACGCTCTAAACGTTTTTTAATATTATCAAAATCTGCGTGAACACGTGCATATTTATCTTTTAACTCTTTTAATTCATTTTGAAGTAAATCAAATTCATTTTCAACAGCTTCAGCCTCAGCTTGTGCTTCATCTACTGCTTCTTGAATCTCTTCTTGTTCATTTTGAGAGTTTACTTTTGTATCTTCTTGTGGGTTAGACATTGTTTCTTATCCCTCCTTTTCTAAAAAAGATGGCATAATTATACACATTGAGTGTAACAATGTCAAGAGCAAGTTAAATTATTTTTGTAATAAAAGTTGAGTCTGGTTATATCAACTATAGATTTATTCTATAATTTTAAGTTGATTTGCCTCTACTAAGACACTAAATCTCTCATTAAACCCTTCAACTGCATAGATAATCATTCCAAATACATCACTTATAAAAGGTGTTGTAATTTCACTCTCTTTTTGTAATGCAAGAATATACTTAAATAAAAGTGTATTATCTTCAAAAAATATCTCTATAGATCCAAGTGGAAGTTCATGATTAATTTGTGTAACTGCTTTTACCACTTCCAAATAAGCATCTTCTATTATCTCATAAGGGTATTGATAAGCCCACTGAACAAATACAGACCCATCAAGTTCATCCTCATCTGGTAAAATTGAAAAGAGTATATTTTGAGGTACTTCCTCTTCATCTTCTACAAATTGTAAGACCAAACCATAATTTGGTAACTCTATATCTTCAAAACTATCAAAAACATCTACATCAAGCTCTTCTAAAGCCTGTTTTATTTGTTTATACACTTGTTCTTTCATTTTAATCCCTTTGTTTTAATGCTGCTAAAACCATTTTTTCTTTTTGCTGTGTTGATATTTCACTTGACATCATTTTTTTCAAATCAAGTCTTAAAGCACCCATATATACTTTTTTTCTACTAATAGTAATAACATCACTACTTAAAATTTCAACTAAATCTCTTGCTCTTGCTTTTTGGTAAGCATCTTTAGCTGCTGAACTTTTAGAAGTATCTACATTACCAGAGATTAAACCTTTCCCTTTACTTTTCCCTTTTGCCATTTTTCTTGCAACTTTATCTCTTTGGTACTGTTTACCCATTCTAGCACCCTTAGCACCAACACTTAAAGCTTTAGAACCACCTTGTAAAAGTAGTGCAAAAGTTGTGCCCGCTCCTGCTATTGCTTTTGTTAAACTTGCAATTGCATTCATTAAACTTGTTGTAAAATTAAGAGATCTTCTTTTAAATTGTTTCGATGTTGCTTCAACAATAGCTTTCAAAGCATTATAATGTTTCAACTCTGCTTCATCAATAGTTTTACCATCTTTTTTATATTTTTTTACATCATACTTATATCTACTTTCACGTCCATGTGATTTTCCAAGTCTTTTCTCTCGTACTGCTATTTTTTTCTTAATTTTCTTAGAAGTTGGATCATTTAAAAGATCTGCTTTTAAGGCAAATAACTCTTTTTCATCATTCTCTTTTACAGCATCACGATTAGCTTTTTTAGCATTCTCTTTTCTATAATGTTCAGAAGCTTCTGCATATTCTGGATGTTTTGAATCCATTTTTTCTAGCTCTTCAATAACAGCTTTTTTATTTTTATAAGTAGTATATAATGTCTCAAAACGGATAAGAGTATCACAAATATTGTGTACTGCATCTATAATTGGTAGAAAATGTCCCATTGTTTTTGCACTAAACATATCTTTATATTTATGTGCCACTTCTACAGCTTTTTTAGCAATAGAGGCCATGTTATCAATCGTTTTTACTCCATCTTTAACAGTTATTTTCTCATTTTTCTTAAAAAACTTACTAATTGTTTTACCAATCGATTTAAATTCTTTATATGCAATAGGTAGTACATTAGCAATAAGTAAACCACCCTTATCATGCTCTTTATAAGCAAAACCATCATCTGTATTGTCTGCTTTTGTTTTATTTTGACCATCAGCAACACCTGCGATTCCACTTGCAGCAGTTAATGCAGTATCTACTGTTAAGTATTTTTTTCCATACTCTTTTGCTAATTTTAAAACACCACCATCATTAAATGGTATTGCCTTATAATTTTTCTTCACTTTTAATGAATCAAACACCTCTTCAAGAGATGCATTCTCAGGTAAAGCACCGTTTTGTTTGATGTCAATAATGGTATTAAGCACTTTAACATCATCCCACATATCTTCTCGTAAGTTATCATAAAAAGGTTTTTTAGAATTTTTTCTTTTCTTTTTATCTCTAGCTGCAGAGATAACACTACTTCCAAAAAAGCCAACTAAATGTTGAAATTTCTTTTTATCTTTTATCAACTCTTCTGTAGAATCACTCCCTTTTTTTGTTATTTCAGAAAGTGTTGCATTCTCTTCATCTATAGCACTTAAAACAGCTTTGTTTTCTTTATCTGCTCTTCCTGTCACAACATACTTTTTAAACTCTTTGGAAGTAATAGAAACCTTTTGCATTACAGCATGAGGCTGTTTAGAAGCGAGTTGAGTTACCCCTTTTGCTTTCATTTGAAGTGCTTTATTTCCCATTTGTGTTGCTTCACTCTCTAAAGACTTCGAGTCATTGACAGCAACACCTCCAACATTTGTTGTAGGTTTTACCCTACCTTGCTTTTGTTGTACCACATGACCTAACTCATGGGGAAGGTGTTTTTCTTGCCCAGAAGCTAAATGGATATCATTTCCTTGTGCATAAGCATAAGCTTGAACAGTGGCTGGTTTTGGAGAGTTGTAGTGTACTTTTACATCATCTAAACTTACACCGCTTAAAGATTCCATTCCACTTTTTAAATTATCGGGTAAGCCTGTTGTATTAGTTTGTTTTTGGATTGTACCCTCACCAAAAATGGTTGTTTGTTGTTGTGACTTTTGCTGCATTAATGAGCTATTCATCACATTTTTGGAGGATTCTCCCCCTTTAGAACTTTCTTTTTTTGTAGAGGCCGACTTACTTCTTTGTAGATTTAATTTTGCCATTGAGTAAACCTTTATTTCATTTAGTAAAAAAGGAAGATTAAATTATCTTCCCCTCCTTATACTTCTCTCTTCTTATCCCCATTATAACATCTTCTTGTTTAATTTCATTAGTTCCGTTATCTATTGCTATTAATGATGCCATACGAATAACGTTTATTATGTTTGCACCGGAGAGTTCATAACGAGACGCTAAATACTCTAAATCTAAATTTTTTAGATCTGCTTCTTTACTAAAACCGTTTTTCCATAAACGTAACCTCTCCTCTTCATCAGGAAGAGGAAAGTATATAATAGACTGAAAACGGCGTAAAAAAGCATCATCAAAATTATCTTTTAAATTAGTTGCTAAAATAATTAAATTGGGACACTCCTCTATACGTTGCAAGAGATATGCTGTTTCTTGGTTTGCATATTTATCATTAGAGCTTGAGACTTGTGTTCTTTTTCCAAAAAGGGAGTCTGCTTCATCAAAAAATAAAATCCAATCCTCTTTTTCAGCAATTTTAAAAACCTTCTCTAAATTTTTCTCAGTTTCTCCAATATATTTAGAAACCACCTGAGAAAGATCTATTCTATAAACTGCTTTATTAAACTTTTTACCCAACAAACTTGCAGTTAATGTCTTACCCGTTCCTGAAGAACCATAAAATAAAGCTTTATACCCTTGTGAAATAGATTTTGACATATGCCAATCTTCTAAAAGAGTTTTACTATGTTTTAACCACATATCTAACTCTTTGAGATGCTCCATTGTATACTCAGGCAATACCAAATCTTCCCATTCATAGTTTGTTGTTTGAAGTGTTGCTGGAAAGTTTAAACTATATTGCTGAGGCAATGCCTCTGCATAGAGTAATAGATGAAGTGTATTTTTTGAAAGGGAGAGTTTATTACGAATTAAACTTTTAGAACTATCAAAATTTTCAAATTCTAAAATATTGGAAGAAAACAACTTTGCTTGAGGCTCAAAAAATTTTAAAGCCTTTATATATTCAACTTTATTATCCCCTGCAAGTAAAAATAAAGCTGTTTGCACAGTAGGGACAAACCCTCCATCTCCTCGCTCCCCACCAAACTCTGTAAAGGGAGTATCATAGAGTTTATTTTTTGTTAAAAAAACATCTAAAATATCAGGTGCAACCTCAACTGCTAAAATAAGTGCTAAAACAACCCTCTCCTCAAAGCTCAGTTCATTCTCATAAATAAATCTTCCATAAAAGGAATCTTCTAAATCGATTGGTGTTGGAATTTTTCTCTTTGAGTCAGGATTAAAATATCTTTCTATTCTTGTTTGAATAAAATCATTCAACCACTCAAGTTCTTTTTGTATTAGGTAAAAATTCTCTTCCATTTTTTACTTTCTTTTTGTATCAATTTGAACATCTTTAACAACACTCGCTTGAGTAAGCTCTTTATCTTTTTGAATTGTAAGCATACTTATTTTATATACAACAGATGGCATATAAGTTGTTCCTAACATACTCCAAATATTATGTTGTTCGCTTAACTCCAAAGTGTTGAGTTTAAAAGTGAGTTTATCTATATTAAACTCTCTTAACCCTTTTGTATTTGAAGGTGTAAAAGTTGATTTTTGCTGAAAAAATTCAATAACCTTTGTTATATAGTTCAGCTCTGTAACATAATCATTTTGAAAATTTGATATAAAAATAACTTGAAGATTTATATGTACAGCAGGATCTTGCTTATACACTTTGCCATTAATAACCTCTTTTTTAATTGTTGCTTCTCGAATAGATAGCTCTTGTTCAATATTTAATAAACTAAGCGCAATAGTATTATCTGGAATATCTATCTCCCCTTTTGCACTATTTGGTTTATAGAGCAAAACAGTCTTTTTCCCAGATGGTAATTTTACTTGAGAATCAATATATGTTGTCACCTCTTTAGCAATTAACGTTAATAAATCTCCTATCATCTTGCTATCCTTACTCTTTGTGCTAAAATTTTAATAATACCTCTTGCAACATCTGTGTATCTATCTATAAGTTCATTAAGCATATCACTCTCTACTTTAAATAACAGTGTATCTTTAGTAGTTGTAATTGTTGCAAAACGGGGTTTAGGATCAAAAACTTCTAACTCTCCAAAAATTGTTTTATCTCCCAATGTATCGATTTGTTTCCCACCAACAACAACACTTACCTCCCCTGTAATTATAATGTATGTAGTATCACCATACTCACCCTCTTTAGTAATCACAGTTCCTTTTTTATACTCTTGAACCTCTAAATCCATAGCAATAGCTAAAAGATCATGTTCAGAAATTTCACTAAAAACATCAATCGATTTTAAAATTATCACTTTCTCTATTGTTAACAACATTAAGTCCTCTTATGTAATTGGTTCCATGCCCATTTGGCAGTCTCTTTTATAGTTGAAAAGTTTGTTTCTAAAGCGTTATGAATCAACTCTTCATAACTCTTATCTTGATTTTTTCCAATCTCATATAATAAAGATATTTTTAACACATGTTTCATATCTGCTTCTAACACAAAAGAGGAGAAAAACTCACCCTCTTTATAATTACCTTCTAAAAAAGCTTGACTATATTTTGCAAGTTTCTCCTCAATAGCTAAAGATTTATGGGTGTGTAAAAATTGTTCGCTATATTTATAAAGTTTCTCCTCTACACTACTCTGCTCTAAAATTGGCAACACTATCTCTTTGAGGTTATTTGGTAAAAGGTTATCTATAAGCTCTACAGAGTAAGCTTGTAAATCTTCAGATAAACTTGTAAAATTTTTCACTTCAGAGAGTGTTTTTTTAGAGTATGTAAAGCCTAAAATCAAAAAGATATTATTAATCTTTTTATCTACAAGTTCTTTATAAACAAGATAAGAGTTTGGATATCTCTTTTTATCAAAATCGTGTAAAAGTAAAAGATCAACAAGAATATGTTTTATCATATACTCTAAAAGTTGGTGTACAACATTTGGATCTGAAGAGATATAGTTTTGTTTAAAAAGAACATCCAAAATAGTATCCATCAAAAGTGGTTCTTTTATATATTGAAGTAAAAATTTATTAGCTTCATCACTTTTCATATTACCTAAAATTTTAATAATTGCTAATCTGTCATTAAGGTTATCATTTTTTAAAAACAACTCTTTTAAATCTTGAAAAATCTCCTCTTTAAAGTTCATTAACGGATAAAGGGTGACATTCCTAAAACGGTAATGTGTTAAATTTTGCAACAACACATCTTTATACTCTTGAAGTTGTAAATCTCCAACAAGCTCTAAAGCATTTTTTCTTACGTTAAAGTTATCACTGTTTAAAGCTTCGCTAAATTCTGTTTTAAAATTCTCTACACCAATACCCCTTAAAACCTCTAAGGCAACTAAAGTTTTTGCATGATCATTTGAATGAAACAACTCTTTTAAAAAGTTAGTTGTTATCTCTTTACCTTGCTCTTTACAATTTTGAAATAAAGCCACCAAAGCATTAACTTGCAATGCTTTATTTGAACTATTTATATACTCCATTAAAAAAGAAAGAGCATCAGTTCTTCCAATTTTTCCATATGTTTTTAAAAGAGTAGCAAAAACCTCTTCATTTTTCTCCTCTTTTACCCTTTGTGAAAGTATCTCAAAAAACTCACGATCATCAAGAGCATATATCTTCTCTAAAATAGCACTTCTCACCTCTTTATTTGAGTGGGCAATAAATTTTTTATATAAACTATAAATCTCTTTATAGTGAAACTTTTCTAAAAGTCTTAAGTAGTATAAAATTTGTACCTCATTTTCTGTCTCTAAACCTTGAAGTAAAAATTTTTCATTTACACCACTTAAGAGCATATCATCAGAAAAACTATTTTTTTTGTATATCATCTGTTCTAAAGAGTGTATATACTCTTTGTTGAGAAACTTAATAGTAAATATCCACCCAATAGAAAGCACAATAATAATATAGTAGATAAAATCTATCCCTTTATATTCAGAAAACAAAAGCAATAAAACACCAACTAACCCCATAGCTGTTGGTTCTATAATGGTTTCTCTAAATGTTAAAACTTGCACTCTTTGTTTTGTTGGAATAGCTTGATAAAGAACACGAAAAACGGGAGTAAGTAAAGAGATATCAAACACTTCATCTAAAAGTTTTACACCAACAAGCACAATAAATACAATACTAAAAGAGGATATAACAAGCAAAGCACTTGTTCCAAAAAGTGCCATAGCTGGAATAGCAGCTAGCCCAAAAACAATCCCAAAACGATTTAAAAGTGCCCCAGATGCAAAAAGACTAGAAAAAAGGTTTACACTACTTAACATTGCAAAGAAGATACCAAAAAAGCTTGCTAACTCTTTTTCATCTGGATAGTGTTGCTCCACTTTATAGTAAAAAATATAATCTATAAAATAAAACACAAAAAGTGATAATGCAGAGATGACAAAAATAAGTAGATAATACCTCTTAGAAAAAATCTGTTTATAAGAGATGGTATCATCCTCATCTTCACTCTCTTGCTCGTTTTGCGTAAACCTCATTGAAAAACGATAAATAATACTATAAAGTAAAACAAAAGAGAGGAGCAAAGAGAAAGAGGAGATAACTAAAAGGTTTATGGTCTCGATATATTTAACAAGAAATCCAACACTAACTCCACCTAAAATACTTGCTAAAATCTCTCCTGACATTACAATACCAAAAAGCTTTTTCCCTTTTCGAATATTAAAAATAATCCCTATTAAGATTCCAAACTCCATACCTATAAAGATCCATAAAATATCTTTAAAGACCATTATCCATAAATAAAGCTCTTTAGCTTCAAAATATTTTATAGAGATAAAGAAAAAAAGCACTGCACTTAAAATAAAAAGGAGTGTAATATAGAGCAATTTTTTCACATCTATTTTACTCTCAACCTTAGTATATAAAAAACCAAGAATAACAGAAACAACAGCCGATAAAATATAAACATAAGGAAGATGCCCTACTGTATAGTGACTTAAAAAAAGTGTACTCGCTGTTGTTTCAAAATAAACAAGTGCTAACCCATTTAAAAATGAGTGTATAAACAACAATACAACTGGAAGTACTTCATTTTTATCTATAAATTTTGTTAATCGAGCTACTTTTAAAATGGGACAACCTTTTTTATGGAACTAATGTTTGAACTTGAGATGGTACGGTAAATTGAATCACTCCACCCCACATACACATAAGTTTTGAACTATTATTTAGTGCTGGTAAACCACCCACTAAAACTGTTGGAGAACCAGGAACCCATGGAGCTACTATATTTGGCATACAAGGAGCTGGTGTAAAAAGCACCGGAGGTGGTCTTTTTGTTGCAGGGTTAAGTACAGAGTTACACATCCCAAAAGGGGGAATATTCACTATTGGTTTATTATCCATAATATTTGCTGCTGGTTTATTACTTACCATCACTCTGTTTGTTGGTAAAACCATTAAACTACTTGGAGCTACTCCAAAACTACACATCATTGAAGCACCCATTGTTATTTGCATACCCATTTTTGTATCCTTTTATAAAAACAATACCAATAAAACTAAAACTCCACCACCAATCCAAGTGTAAGGTGAACTCAAAAAGGAGGAGGATTCCCCCTCTTTTTTCAATTTTTTCATATCTATAATCTCACGACTTACATCCAC
>Ga0256828_1001529_pt1 | contig 14308 bp, 25 predicted proteins | sample CV88metaG_FD_185993 | JGI IMG/M metagenome (GOLD analysis project Ga0256828, IMG submission 185993) | Hydrothermal vent microbial communities from East Pacific Rise, Pacific Ocean - CV88 | ecosystem: Environmental > Aquatic > Marine > Hydrothermal vents | place: Pacific Ocean: East Pacific Rise...
GCTTTTGTTGTCGAATATGACTCAGCAGAATTTTTAGAAAACTATTTCAACATAGATGCCTCAAAAATCAACTTCAAAGCAGCCTTTTTAGAAGATGCTCTTTTAGCTTTGGCTGTAACTAAAACTCTATTTGATGAGATAGACTATGAAGCTATAAACAATTTTACTTTAGACAACCATAGACAAGAAGAGACAAGAGACCATTTAGGAAGACTCTGGGTTAACGACTCAAAAGCTACCAACCTAGATGCAGCTGTACAAGCAGTAAAAACTTATGATGACCATTTCATTCACTTAATCGTAGGAGGTAATGACAAAGGAGCCGATTTAACCCCTCTGTTTGAGCTTATGGAGACAAAAGAGCTTCATCTCTATACCATTGGTGCAAACTCAGAAAAACTGGCTAAATTAGCAAATGAACATCATATTGCCTTTACAGCTTGTAAAATACTTGAAAATGCTATCCATACCATAGCAGAAGTTCGTCATCAAGATGATGTTGCCCTACTCTCTCCAGCTGCTGCAAGTTTTGACCAATTTAACTCTTACAAACATCGAGGAGAAGAGTTTTTTAGATTTATTAAAAATATAAAGTAGTTTAAGAATATATTAAGTTTAAGTGGCTATAATTTCAGCCACTTCAAACAAGAAGTATCTACAAAACGTGGCTCCATAGCTCAGTCGGTAGAGCAAAGGATTGAAAATCCTTGTGTCGGCGGTTCGATTCCGTCTGGCGCCACCACTTATTTCTAAACTACCCAAATTTTTCATAAATCAATTATCTTTTATATAATATTTACCATTAAAAAAATCTGCACGCTTACTAGAAGTTAATCCATCAAGCCCTTTATCTCTATCAGGATATGCAAAATAAAGCTTTTTATTCTCCATCCTATACATTGAATATATTTTTGTACCTACAAAACTTCCCTCTTCAAAAATAAGATAAGGAGTAGTTTCAATAGTCTCTTCTATTATTACATAATTAAGTTCTGTTCCATCCATGCCATTACTAAACTTAGTAGCTCGACCCGTACTATACTTATCTCTGAATATAAAATGAATATCTAACTCATCTTCATTACAATCACTATTAAAATAACGCTTGGTATCAAAGTCTAAATAGCTCTTGCTCACAAGGAGGGTTCCTTGTTCTGAATATCCATTGTCCTCATTGGTGCAAGGTAGAGTCCATTTACCAAGTAAGGCTACATCATTACTTGAACCCGATGTTCCACAACCTGTTAGAAGCAACACAAATAAACTTAATATATATTTCATCTTAACTCTTCTCCTCATAACTTTGAATCTCCTCAAATATCTCATCTTTAGAAAGTACCCAATTTTCTATAAGTATGGAAGCTAAATGTTCTATTAACGCTTTATCTTTTTCCAATAAGCCTAAAGTCTCGATATATAACTCTTTTGCTTTAGCTTCCATCTCTTTATAGGCTAGATCTTTTAAGGGGTCTAACTTATCTAACTTTAATTTACTTTCAGAGTATGCAGAAGTTTCAATAAAGAGATGATTTAAAATCTGAGTAATCTTCTCTATATCGTTTGAAGCACCCGTAGTAATGTTATTTTTACCAAATACCAGCTCTTCTGAGGCTACCCCTCCATAGAGGATTCTAACCTCTTTTTCAAGCTCTGTAATGGAACTTAGTAAAATATCTTCTGATTCATTAAGTACATAGCCCAAGGCATTAACTCTTGAGATATTTTCAGAAGAGATTTTTATAACTTTCATCTTCTCTTTTGTCTTCTCTATGTCACCCTCATTCTCTTTCATGGTCTGAGTAAAGTCTGACATAAAATGCCCTATTTCATGTATGGCAATAATATGTCGCTCTTTTTCTCTATTCTTCGTAGTCTTTCTATTAGACTTACCTATCATCACTACTTCAAAAGCTTTCATAAGATGCTCATCATTAACTTTTTCCTCTTTGGCAATAGCCAATAAGGAAGCCTCTTGAATAATGGTCTGCAAGGTTCTAGGACTGGTATTTGAAAAAGCTTTAGAGAGTCGTGCCACATTAATCTGTACTTCTCTGTTTTCAACTTTATTTAAAAAGTGTTTCAGAAGCTCTTCTCGCTCCTCTTCATTTGGAAGTCTAAAATGAATTTTCTTCTTAAAACGTGCAGCCATTGCTTCATCAAGTTGCATGTTGCTCTCATCAAAGTTAGAAGCTACTATGGTGATGATACGTACATCATGAATGGTCTTTACACCCTCTAAATGAGTCAGTAGTTCATTAGGGGTATCGTCAGCCCACTTCTCTCGTGACTGTCCACGTTTCATAAGTAAGTTTTGAGCTTCATCTATAAAGACGATACAAGTATTAAACTTATTGTCAGCTGCCAATTCACTTGCTTTACTGTAGATACTTTTAATAACTTTTGCACCACCACCTACAAAACCTGTCTCAATATTTCCAGTAGTCACCAAGATGGGGACTTTGAGCTCTTTGGCTATTTGCACAGCCATGGTTGTTTTTCCTGTACCTTGTGTTCCAGAGAACATAATGTTAAAGAAATCTTCTATACCATACTTGCTATAGAGGTCAACATTTTTAAGCATGTCTACAAGGTGCTGTACTTCTTCTTTTACATCATCATAACCTATGATGTCTTCCATACTTCCTTTTATCTCTTTAGGTCGATATACAGTAAACTTATCAGAGTTAAGAAGCATTCCCGAACTTTGAAGCATATAAATAATAAGTGCTATGAAGAGTATCTCAAAAATATGATTACTTAAAAAGGACAAGATAATAAATCCAGGAATCATATCTTCTTGTTTAACCCATTGATAGTTGATGTTATGTTTTATAAGTTCATGCTCAATATTACGTGTAATACTATAGATAGGAATATCTCTAATCTCTTTTGAGGAGTTCAATTCTTTTAAAATAACATTGACATTTAACTCTTTATCTACAACAAAATAGACTTTTTCTGCTTTTAAAATTTCATTTAATGCTGAGTTATTCATGTCAGAATATTTAAGTTCTGTAATATCTTTTGTAATGCGTTGAAGTTCTGTCTCTTCACCTTTTATTCTAGAAGATAGGTACATCGCCATATCTAAAGATAAAACCAAAAGTATGACCATTAATATCTGTTGTTTTAAAGGGATTTTTTTAGGTTGTGATTTTAAGTATTTCTCTATTTTTTGATAGAGTTCACTCTTTTTTATTTTTGCTATAAGTTCTTTTAGCCAATCAATCATTTTACACTCTATATTTAAATTTTAATTAAGTGTAAGTATATCGTAAATAAGAATTTTTTGAAGTTTTTTAAATGAATATAAGAAGGAAGGAGGACAAGTTAATACCTTGTCCAAGTAGTTTAAATATAAATAGAATGCCTATTTGTATCTAAATGTAATACGTCCTTTATCAAGACTGTAAGGTGTAAGCTCAACTTTAACTTTATCACCAGGTAAAATTTTAATGTAGTGCATTCTCATTTTTCCTGCAATGTGACATAAAATAACATGTCCATTATCTAACTCAACTCTAAAAGTTGCATTTGGTAATGCTTCTATTACTTTACCATCTATTTCTATTACATCATCTTTAGCCATTTATTCTCCTTTGAAAAATACTGTTGTTCTCTTTGAAGAGGATTTAACCTCTTCATATACTCTCTGTTTAGATACGTCTAAAACTTTTCTTGTTTTACTGAACCATTGTTTGTTAATTGTGAAATTATGAAGCCTCAGTTAAAATTACTGCTTTGTTATCAATAATTGCAACCGTATGCTCATAGTGTGATGAATGTAATCCATCTTCCGAAACCACAGACCATTTGTCTTCTAATATAACAGGGTTTTCACCCTTTTGACAAACCATTGGCTCCAAACAAAATACCATACCGTTTTTAATTTTAGGACCTTGGTTTGGTTTTCCATCCACATAGTTAGGAATGTTTGGTTCCTCATGTGGCTTTGTACCAATACCATGACCACAAAAATCTCTAAGTGGTACATATCCTCTATCTCTTATAAAAGTCTCTAAAATATGAGACAACTCTTTAAATCGCATGCCAACTTTAATGTTATCTATCGCATGATAGAGTGCATCTTTTGAACATGCAATCAAATCTTCATCTTCTTTAGAAATTTTACCAATCCCCATACTTATAGCAGCATCACCAAAGTAACCGTCTATCTTAGTACCCAAGTCAAGTCCTAGAATATCACCCTCTTGTACTTTATAGTCCGTTGGTATACCATGTATACAAACTTCATTAAGAGAAGTACAAACAGAAGCTGGAAAGCCATATAGTCCTTTAAAAGAAGGTTCAGCACCATGAGCACGAATAAACTCTTCACCCATAGCATCAATCTCTTTCAGAGACATTCCAACAGTAATATTTTCTTTGAGATGTTTTAGTGTTTTTCCTACGATTGACCCAGCTAATGCTAGCTTGGTCAATTCGTTAGGTTTACGAAGTGTAATTGCCATTATAGACCTACTGATCCTAATGTATCGTATTTGTTCATGTAGATTTGAGCTTCAATCTTTCTCATTGTGTCAAGTGCAACTTGAACAATAATAAGTACAGCAACTCCCCCGAAGAAGAATGATGCACCGATTGAGTTAATCAACACAAATGGTAGCGTAGAGATAAGTGCCAAGTAAAATGCACCTGACCCTGTTAAGTTACTAGCAACATTGTTAATAAAGTCCTTGGTATGCTCACCTGGTCTAACGCCCGGAATAAACCCACCTTGACGCTTTAAATTGTCTGCTATATCTTTTGCATTAAATACAATCGATGCATAGAAAAATGCAAAGAAAACAACCAAAATAAATGTTGCAATATTAAACATAATTCCACCTGGTTTAAGTGCATCTGCTACCATTAAAGCGTACTCATTTGTACTAGAACTTAACATGGTAATAGGAAACATTAAAACAGCTGAAGCAAAAATTGGAGGAATAACACCTGCAAGGTTTACTTTAATAGGAATATAGTTCATAACTCTTTTATCTTGATTTTGCATTATTGTTTTTCTTGAGTAAGAGATAGGAACCCTACGCTCACCAAGTTCAACATAGATAATTACAAAAATAGTAGCAAGAATAATTACCAACATTGCAATAACTGCTAAGAAATTAAGCTCACCTGTATTTACTGCTGTAACTGTATTTGAGATAGCTCTAGGAATTCCAGAAACTATACCAGCAAAAATAATCAATGAAATACCATTACCAATACCACTCTGTGTTATACGCTCACCAATCCACATAAGTAACATTGTACCTGTTAACATAGATGCCATTGTAATAATTGTAAAAGTTGTACCATCAATCAATACAGCATTGTTCATTGCACGTAATCCAGCAGAGACACCAAATGCTTGAACAATTGTAATAAATATAGTTGCATAACGAATGATTTGCATATATTTTTGCATACCATCACGCTCTTTTTTCATCTGCCCAATTGCAGGGAAAGTAGCAGCAATAAGCTCCATAACAATAGAAGCTGTAATGTAAGGCATAATTCCTAGTGAAATAATAGAAAATCTCTGAATGGCACCACCAGAGAACATGTTCATCATGCCCCCTATACCACCACTACCATCAAAAAATGAGGCAATAACGGCTGTGTCAACACCAGGAACTGGTACGTATGCTAAAACTCTATAAGCAAATAGAAATCCAAAAGTAATCAGTATCTTTTGAGTTAAAGCATTGCTCATGACTAGTTACCACTCGTTGTAACAGCTTCGTCTTTGATTTTAGCTACTAAATCTTTAGCACCTAAACCAATAAGCTTAACTTTTGTTACAGATTTTTGAAGTTTGTATACAGACTTAATTGTCTCCATAGTAATTTCAGCTAATTCAGCAACTGCTTTGTTTTTGTCAACATTGATTGAGTGTGGTTTAATGACTCTAGAAGTAAAACCAATTTTTGGTAATCTTCTGTAAAGTGGCATTTGTCCACCCTCAAAACCTCTTTTAGCTGAGTAACCTGTTCTTGACTTCTGACCCTTGTTACCACGTCCTGAAGTTTTACCTGTTCCCGAACCTTGACCACGACCAACACGTTTTCTATTACGTGTTGAACCTGGTGCTGGTTGTAAATTATGTAAACCCATATCTACTCCCTTACTTTTTAATCTTAACAAGAGCATCAATAGTTGCTCTTACAAGGTTGTTAGGGTTATTTGAACCCAATGATTTTGCAATAACATCTTGAATACCTGCAAGTTCTAGTACTGGTCTCATCGCACCACCGGCGATAGTTCCTGTACCTTCTGATGCTGGTCTTAAGATAATACGGCTTGCACCTGTTTTTTGTTGAACATCATGAGCAATGGTTGTACCCTTAACATTTACATGAACAAGAGATTTGAAAGCGTCATCAACTGCTTTTTTAATAGCATCTGGAACTTCTTTCGCTTTACCTGTACCATAACCAATTGTACCGTTTTTGTCACCAATTACTACAAGTGCTGTAAATCTAAATCTACGACCACCCTTAACAACTTTAGTAACACGACCAATGTTTACGATTTTTTCTTCAAATTTTTCTCTATCTATATTTTCTGCTAACATTCATCTTCTCCTTAAAACTTAATTCCAGCTTCTCTAAGAGCGTCTGCAAATGCTGCAACAACACCATGATAGAGGTAACCGTTTCTATCGAAAACAATTGTTTCGATGTTTTTAGCTTTAAGAGCATCAGCCATTGCAGCAGCTACTTTTTTAGCATCTTCTTGATTTGCTTTTAAACCCATTTTCTTACCATCAGCTGATGCAAGTGTAACACCTGCAACATCATCAATAGCTTGAGCATAAAAGTGTTTGTTTGATTTAAAAACAGAAACTCTTGGAAGTTCTACTGTTCCAGAAATCTTACCTCTAACTCTTCTTTTACGTTGAATACGAAGTTTATTTTTTCTTTTTTGAATACTTTTTAACATTTTAGGCTCCTATTAACTTGCTGATTTTCCAGCTTTTCTGATAATAACTTCATCAGTATACTTAACACCCTTACCTTTGTAAGGCTCTGGTGGTCTAAAGCTTCTAATCTCAGCAGCAACTTGACCGATAGTTTGTTTATCAGTACCCTTAAGGTGAATAAGGTTCTTCTCAACTGTTACCTCTACTCCTTCAGGAATAGGGAAATCAATTGGGTGAGAGAAACCAAGTTGCAAGTTAAGTGTCTTACCTTGAACAGCAGCTCTGTAACCAACACCATTAATCTCTAATGATTTAGCAAAACCTTTGTCAAGTCCCTCAATAATATTTGCAAATAAAGCTCTGTAAGTTCCCCAGAAAGCAGCACTCTCTTTTGACTCACCAACTTTTGAAAATGTTACTTCTGAACCATCAATAGAAATTTCAACTCTACCATGAGTTTCAAGTCTCTTCTCTAAGTTACCTTTTTTAGCAACAAGTGCAGTACCATCAAGTGATACATCAATACCGTCTACAACGGTTACAGGTTTTTTTCCTACTCTTGACATATCTACTCCTTACCAAATACTACAGATTACTTCACCACCAACTTTTTGCTTGAATGCTTCATCATTTGCAATCACGCCTTTGTTGGTAGATACTACTAGTGTTCCGTAACCATTTTTGAAAGATCTAACTTCGTCAGCACTTTGGTAAACACGTCTACCTGGCTTAGAAATCTTTTTCACTTCATTGATTACACTGTGACCATTTTCATCGTACTTAAGTACAACTTTAATAGTTTTTTTGTTACCGTCTTCTTTTACTTTAAAACTCTCAAGGTATCCCTTGTCTACTAAAATAGAAACTGTAGCCTCAATTGTTTTTGAGTGAAGAAGTGTTGTTACGTCTAATCTTCTTTGTGCAGCATTTCTTATTCGAGTAAGAGAGTCTGCAATTATATCTGTCATCATCTTTTACTTTTCCTTACCAGCTTGATTTTTTCATACCAGGGATTAAACCCTCGTTTGCCATTTTTCTTAAACAAATTCTGCAAAGACCGAAATCTTTGTATACAGAGTGTGGTCTACCACAAATGTTACATCTTGTATATGCCTGTGTACTAAACTTAGCAGGTCTCTGCTGTTTAGCTATCATTGATTTCTTAGCCATTAGTTCTTTCCTTTAGCGAAAGGCATTCCAAGTTTCTCTAAAAGAGTGAATGCTTCTTTATCGTTTTCAGTACTTGTTACGATTGTAATGTTCATACCGTGAGTTTTAATAATGTTATCAAATTCAACTTCTGGGAACATTAATTGCTCTTGAAGACCGAAGTTGTAATTACCTCGACCATCAAAACCTTTTCTAGGTGTTCCACGGAAATCTTTAACTCTTGGTAATGAAATTGAAACCAATTTATCAAAGAAGTTATACATGTTTGCTCCACGTAATGTTACTCTGATTCCTGATGGTGCACCCTCTCTAGCTTTAAAACCAGCAACTGATTTTTTAGCATTAACGATAACTGCTTTTTGACCAGCAATTAAAGAGATAGTGTCTGCCATGTTTTGAACAAGTTTGTTGTCCTTACCCTCTTCACCAGCACCAACAGAGATAACAATTTTCTCAAGCTTAGGTGTCTGCATTACATTTTTAATACCAAGCTCTTCACGAAGAGCTGGAGTAATGTCATTGTACTTTTGCTTCATTCTACTCATAAGATTATGCCTCTACTTTTTTTACATTAGAAATATGAATTGGCATTTCTTTGTTTACGAAACCACCATCTTTATTTTCTTCACTTGGCTTAACAGTTTTCTTAGCAATTTTGCAACCTTCTACGATTACAGCATCTTGCTTAGTAAGTACTTTAAGTACTTGAGCTGTTTTACCTTTATCATCACCAGCGATGATCATAACTTGATCACCTTTTTTGATTTTGAATTTTTTAGCCATTACCATACCTCCGGTGCCAATGATACAATCTTCATGAACCCTGCGTATCTAGCTTCTCTAGCTACAGGTCCAAAAATACGTGTACCAATTGGTGCATTTTTATCATCAATAATTACAGCAGCGTTGTCGTCGAATCTGATTAAAGAACCATTTTCTCTTTGAATCTCTTTATGAGTTCTTACAACTACGGCTTTAACTACCTTACCTTTTTTAACTTTTCCAGTTGGAAGAGCTTTTTTAACGGAAGCCACGATAACGTCGCCTACTGATGCATATCTTCTCTTAGATCCACCAAGAACTTTAATACACATAATCTCTTTAGCACCACTGTTGTCTGCAACAGTTAATCTTGTAAAACCTTGAACCATTAGTCTAGTTCTCCCTTCTTAACTTTTGAAAGTACTTTTAGAAGTCTAAAGTTTTTTGTTTTAGAAAGAGGTCTACACTCAATCGCAGAGATTGTATCTCCAAGATTAACTTCACCCTTCTCATCGTGAACAAGATATTTTTTAAATCTTTTTACTGTTTTGTGGTATCTTGGGTGAATAACTTTTCTCTCAACAACGATAGAAACAGTTTTCTCTCCAGATATTTTAATCACAGTACCAGATATTTGTCTTTTTGGCATATTTTAACCCCTTACTTCGACGCGTTAGCTGTAATAGCTGTTTGAATTCTTGCGATATCTTTTTTCGCAACTTTAAGCTCACTAGTATTAGTAAGCTGCATTGTCTTTTGCTTTGCTTTAAGTGTAAAAAGCTCAAGCTTTTTCTCTTTTAACATAGCTGTTAACTCTTCAACACTTTTGTCTTGAATGCTAGTATATTTCATTACTATCCTTTGCAGCGATAATTTTACATTTGAATGGAAGTTTATGTAAAGCAAGTGTTAACGCTTTACGTGCAACATCTTCTGGTACACCAGCAACTTCAAATACAATTCTTCCTGGCTTAATATTCATAACCCATTCCTCAACTGCACCTTTACCTTTACCCATTCTTGTTTCAAGAGGCTTTCTTGTAAGAGGCTTATCAGGGAAAACACGAATCCATGATTTACCTTGTCTTTTCATCTCACGAGTCATAGTAATTCTGGCAGCTTCAATTTGTCTTGAGTTGATTCTACCAGCTGATGTAGCTTTAAGTGCGAACTCTCCAAACTCAATCTTGTTACCTCTAAATGATTTCCCTCTGTTACGACCTTTCATAACTTTACGGAATTTTGTTCTTTTAGGCATTAACATGATTATTCACCTCTCTTTTGACGTGGTTTACGACCACCTCTTTTTTCTTCTTTTGGCTCAGCTTGAATACCTTTAGCAAGAACTTCACCTTTGAAGATCCATACTTTAATACCAATGATTCCATAAGTAGTGTTTGCTTCAGCAAAACCGTAATCGATTTTAGCTCTAAGTGTATGTAAAGGAACTCTTCCCTCTAAGTACCACTCAGTTCTAGCCATCTCAGCTCCACCAAGTCTACCTGCAACAGCAACTTTAATTCCTTTTGCTCCAGACTTTAATGCACCTTGAATAACTTTTTTCATTGCACGTCTAAATGCAACACGTCTTTCAAGTTGAGTAGCTACGTTCTCAGCTGCCAATTGAGCAGATGCTTGAGCACGTTTCTCTTCTTTAATGTTTAAAGAGATATCTTTTTTGAACATTTTATTCAAAGTAGATTTTAACTTCTCAATATCTGCACCTTTTTTACCAATAATGATACCAGGTCTAGCAGTTACGATAGTAATTCTTACTTTCTTAGCTGTTCTTTCAATAATGATAGATGCAACACCAGCATAGAAAAGCTCTTTTTTCAAATATTTTCTTAGTTGGTAATCTTCAGCGATAAATGCTGCAGTTCTCTCTTTTTTAGGAAACCATCTTGATTCCCAGTTTCTGTTGATTCCAAGTCTAAGACCTATAGGATTAACTTTTTGACCCATATTATGCCTCCTCTGCTTTTGCTACTTCTACCATGATGTGTGCCGTAGGCTTAAGAATTCTGCTCGCAGTTCCTCTAGCTCTTGGTCTAAATCTTTTCATCACTGCTGCTTTGTCAACTCTACAAGATGTAATTACTACTTCTTCAGGTTCAAAATCACCATTTGCTACTGCTGATGCAATAACTTTTGAGATAATTCCAGCTGCTTTGTTAGGCATAAATTCTAATGATGCAAGTGCAAGTTCAGCATTCATACCTTGAACTTCTCTAGCAATCAATCTTGCTTTGTTAGGTGCTACACGAATAAATTTTAATACTGCTTTACTCATCTCTTAACCTTTTCTCTGAACAGAACCTTTATGGCCCTTAAATGTTCTAGTTGGTGCGAATTCACCCAATTTATATCCAACGTGGTTCTCTGTAATAAATACAGGAATAAACTGTCTACCGTTGTGAACATTGATTGTTAAACCAATGAAATCAGGGAAAATAACTGATCTTCTTGACCAAGTTTTAATAGGTTTATGAGAACCCTCTTCTTTAGCCTTAAGAACTTTTTTTCTTAAATGGTCATCTATAAATGGACCTTTTTTAGTTGATCTTGCCATACCTTACCCTTACTTCTTTCTCTTAGAGATAATTAACTTATCACTAGCTTTTTTCTTACGAGTCTTGTAACCTTTAGTCGGCATACCCCATGGAGTAACAGGATGTCGTCCAGAGTTAGTTTTACCTTCACCACCACCATGTGGGTGATCTATTGGGTTCATCGCAGACCCTCTAGTTTGTGGTCTAATACCTCTATGTCTTTGACGACCAGCTTTACCACCAACAACGTTTGACCAATCTTCTGATCCAACTGTACCGATAGTTGCTAGACACTCACCAAGAACATATCTCATCTCACCAGATGGAAGTCTTAGAGAAACGTATTTACCATCTCTACCCATGATTTGTGCATAACCACCAGCTGAACGAGCGATAGTACCACCCTGACCAATGTTAAGCTCAATGTTGTGAACCAATGTTCCAACAGGAATAGCTTTAAGTCTCATACAGTTTCCAGTTTTGATATCAAGACCAGACTCAGCTGACATGATTTTATCACCAACACTCATACCTTTGGCTTGAAGAACGTATCTTCTATCACCATCAACATATTTAACAAGACAAATTCTACAAGTTCTGTATGGGTCGTACTCAACAGTAGCTACTGTTCCTTCGATTCCAAACTTGTTTCTTTTAAAGTCAATAATTCTGTAAAGTTTTTTAGCTCCACCCTCTCTGTGACGAGAAGTAATTCTACCGTTAGAGTTTCTACCAGCTGAACGAGGAAGTTTCTTTAAAAGAGATCTAACCGATGCTTTAGCTGTAATATCACCAGAATCAAGGTTAGTAATATAACGTCTACCTGGAGTGGTTGGTTTATATGATTTAATTGCCATCTATTTCTCCTATACTGCTAAGCTATCAATTTTTGCATCTTCTGGTAAGAACACATAGAACTTTTTAGAGTCTGGTCTTTTACCTGCGATACCTTTAAATCTCTTAACTTTACCATTAACACGCATTGAATTTACTCTCAATGGTTTAATACCAAAGTACTCTTGGAAAACTGCTTTTAGACTATTTTTAGTCATTCTTGGGCTAGTTTGAACAACAAGTACACCATCTTCTTGCATTGCAAGAGTTTTCTCTGTGTATAATATTGCTCTAATATCTGTAATATCTGCCATCTAGCTCTCCTTACTTACGATTGAATCCCAAACAGCTTTTTCGATTACCACTGAGTGATAAGCAGCTGCAAGGTATGCATTTAATTCATTTGGCTCAATTAAGTATGCATCTTTAAGGTTTCTAAATGCTAAAAATGTTTTATCATCAATAAGCTCTTTAATTACCAATACATCTCTTTGACCAAGACCATCTACAAACGCTCTAGCATCTTTAGTTTTACCAGACTCAACAAGAATTGAATCTACAACTAAAAGTTTGTCGTTTGCTGCTAAATCAGCCAATGCATGCATTAAAGCCAATCTTTTTTGCTTTTTGTTTACTTTTTGGTCATAATTTCTATTGTTCTTAGGACCAAACGCAACACCACCACCTACGAAGATAGGAGATCTTACAGAACCTGCTCTTGCACGTCCTCCACCTTTTTGAGCCCAAGGCTTTTTACCACCACCACGAACATCAGAACGTGTTTTTGTGTGTGCAGTATTTGCTCTTAACCCAGCTGCATAAGATTTACAATATAAGTAAAGATTATGTGGATGAACTTCTAAAAACGCCTCTGGAAGGTCACTTGTTTTAATTACTGTTGTACTCATTATTTAACAATCCTTACCAATCCACGTGCACCATTGTGACCAGGGATTGAACCTTTTAATACTAAAATTCCGTTTTCAGCATCAAATGAAATTACATCATTTTTAACTGTAACTTGTGTGTTACCGTACTGTCCAGGCATTTTCTTACCTTTTTGTACACGACCAGGCCACTCTGCGTTACCAATTGAACCGATTCTTCTACCGAATCTATGTCCATGAGATGCAGGTCCACCACCGAAGTTGTGACGCTTCATACCACCAGAAAAACCACGACCTTTTGTAAGTAACGAAGTTTTTACTAACTCAGCAGATGCTAATGCTTCTGGTGAATAGTCTCCAGCCTCTGTACCTTCTGCTACAGTGATTGTCATAAACTTGTTAAACTCTTTGTCGATACCGAATTTAGTCTGCTGACCTTCGATGCTCTTGTTGAATTTCTTGCTGCTATGGTAAGCTACTAAAGCTTTACCATCTTCACGTACTTCACATACTTTAGTTTCGATAACTTTTAAAAGTGTTACTGGAACACTTGGTACGCCAACAGTTCTGCTCATACCTACTTTTTCAATAATAAATTCCATCATCTACTCCTATTTGTCCATTGATCTGATTTCAACATCAACTTCTGGAGCCAGGTCTAGTTTCATAAGTGAATCTATAGTGTCCGAAGTAGCTGAAACAATATCAATCATTCTTCCGTGAATTCTAATCTCAAATTGCTCTCTCGCATCTTTGTTAACGTGAGGAGATTTAAGAACAGTGTACTTTTTAATCTTAGTTGGCATTGGAATTGGGCCAATAAGTTCTGCACCTGTACGTTTAACAGCTTCAACAATTGAAGCAACCGATCTGTCTAAAACACGATGATCATAAGCTTTAAGCTTAAGTCTAATTTTTTCCATTTAATTTACCTTATAAAGAACTCGTTAGGTTATCCTTAAAGTAGTATTTCTAGTACTTTAATGACTCCTAACTAAATTTTGGAGCCGTATTGTACCGAGATAAGCTTTTATGCTGGGTCTGTTTTTGACTGTTTTTTTGTCTTCTTTGAATTTTATTTCCTTTTTAAAAGGAAATATGCTAAAATTTCTATAATATCTTGAAACAGTAGGGACAAACCCCCTGTGGTTGTCCATTGCCCATTATGATATAAATAT
>Ga0256828_1001530_pt1 | contig 14308 bp, 14 predicted proteins | sample CV88metaG_FD_185993 | JGI IMG/M metagenome (GOLD analysis project Ga0256828, IMG submission 185993) | Hydrothermal vent microbial communities from East Pacific Rise, Pacific Ocean - CV88 | ecosystem: Environmental > Aquatic > Marine > Hydrothermal vents | place: Pacific Ocean: East Pacific Rise...
CATCTATCTCAATCGCCTCTACACCGCTCTCACGCAAAAGCTTGTATGTACCACCTGTTGAGATAATCTCATAACCGTTCTTTACAAGTAATTTACAAAAATCTACAACACCTGTTTTGTCACTTACGCTGACTAATGCTCTTTTTTTCATCTTGAACCTTGATTTAAAATATTAATGCCATTTTATCTAAATTGAGTTTAGAAGATGGTAAACTTAAAAAAAATCTTTTGGAGAGAAAATGAAAAATATTGCTATCCTTTGTTCTGGTGGAGATGTTTCTGGAATGAATCCGGCACTTAAACATTTTGTGGAGTATGCATTACAAAACTCACTATCACCCTATTTTATTTATCATGGATATGAGGGATTGATTGACAACCAAATAAAAAAGGTTTCATATGAAGATGTATCAGGAATCATTAACAAAGGCGGTACAAAAATTTTTTCCTCTCGTTCCAAAAGATTTATGCAAGAAAAATATCGACGTATTGCTAAGCAAAACCTAGATGCACTTGGAATAAATATGCTGATAGTCCTTGGTGGTGATGGTTCATTTCGTGGCCTTGATATTTTTTATAAAGAACATGGTATTAAATTTTGTGGTATTCCTTCTACAATTGATAATGATATAGCTGGAACATCCTATTGTCTTGGAGTTGATACAGCTTTAAATGTCATTCGCAGTGCTATTGATTCTATTCGAGATACTGCTTCTTCATTTGGACGTGCTTTTGTTATAGAGACAATGGGAAGAGAATGTGGATATCTTGCACTTGTCGCGGCTCTTACATCTGGTGCAGAACTCTGTTTAATTCCGGAAGTACCCTATGTACTTGATAAATATGAACAAAATTTTAAAACACAAATGAAAAATGGAAGAAACTATTTTATTGCTGTTATTTCTGAGGGTATACAACAAAATTCTCAAGAGATAGCAAACTGGTTTGAAGAAAAAATTGCTATAGAATCGAGAGTGACTGTACTTGGTCATATTCAACGTGGAGGGAATCCAACTGTATATGACAGACTTATGGCATACAAATTTATTTCTCATGCAATTAATGCTCTTTTGAGTGGCAAAGAAGAGTCTATAATCTGCTTTAATGATGGAGGTTTCTCCTATAAAAGTATTAATGAAGTTGCATTTCAAGACTATTCACTTGATAAAGAACTACTTTCACATCTTAATGAGTTACAAAATGTATAAACTAAACTATTATGTTCCAGAAGAGGCAAAAGAGAGAACAAAAAATGCCCTTTTTCAAATAGGAGCGGGGAAATTTAGGAATTATGAAAACTGTTCTTATGAAACGATAGGTAAAGGCCAATTTAAACCGATAGCCAATGCAAATCCATATATAGGAACAAAAAACAAGGTCGAGTATGTTCAAGAGTATAAGATTGAAATGATATGCCCTGATAGCTTGATAAAAGAGGCTGTAAAAGTTTTAAAAGAAGCACACCCCTATGAAGAGGTGGCTTACGAAGTAATTAAGCTAGAAGATTTCTAGAAATCACCTTTGGCTGCACGAGCTGGAATTTCTCTCATAGCTTGATCAACTTTTGTAGCTAAATCTAGCATTTCAGGAGGAAGTGGATAACCACCGTGAATAGCAAGTGTTAGGTCCATAGTAATTAAATATCTATCACCATTACCATACTCTACAAGCATAATTCTACATGGCATAAACCCACCAAAATATCTTGAATGATTCAAGAATTTTTTCGCAATATAAAGACTACAAAGTGAAACATTCTCAACGAATTTTACCTCATCAGGTTTTGCATCAGGGATAGTAAACATCTTTGTATCACCAACAATTCTCATGTTATACTCTTCAGCCAAGGCCTTAATAGATTCAATAACATCTTCGTTTGCTACATCCTCTTCAACTTTATATTCATTCATCATTGCTTTTGCAGGATCACCATACTCTACTACTGATGTAAACATATCATCATATGCCTTCATAGCACCATCATCTAATTTATGTTGACCACTAACAGCTTGCCAACCCATGTGTACAGTTGAACATCCTGTTGCAAATAATGCAAACCCAATTGCAAGTATCGCAGTAATTAAACTTCTTTTCATGTAAGTTCCTTTTATCTAAATTCTGTGAGATTATACACTTATTAATATAAAAGTAAATTGATTTTTAAAATTATATTTTTACATAGAAAAAATAATTTTTAATTATACTTAGAAAAAAATTTCTAAGTATAAGGTACCTAAAAATCACCTTTTGCAGCACGTGCAGGAATTTCATCCATCGCTTTTTGAACTTTTGTTGCAAGATCTAACATCTCTTTACCAAGAGGAAAACCACCGTGAATAGCAAGTGTTAGGTCCATAGTAATTAAATATCTATCACCATTACCATACTCTACAAGCATAATTCTACATGGCATAAACCCACCAAAATATCTTGAATGATTTAAGAATTTTTTCGCGATATAAAGACTACAAAGTGAAACATTCTCAACGAATTTTACCTCATCAGGTTTTGCATTAGGGATAGTAAACATTTTCGTATCACCTACGATTCTCATATTATACTCTTCAGCCAATGCCTTAATAGATTCAATAACATCTTCGTTTGCTACATCCTCTTCAATCTTATACTCTTTCATCATTGCTTTTGCAGGATCACCATCTTTAAGTACTTTTTCAAACATTTCCATAAATGCAGGCATTGCACCACTGTCAAGTTTTGCTACTTTTGAACCCATAATAGTATAAGCAGCTATCATCACAACAAGAACTAAAGCACCTAAAAGTGCCAGTATATTTTTTATCATCTTACTTCCTTAGGATTAAATAATTAGTCGCAATTATACAGTGTAAGTTCTAAAAATAAATTGATTTTTAAGATTATATTTTCTTATATAAATTATAAGAATGGAGCTGTTTATAGAGGAGAAAGCAAGGGAATCTACCCTCACCTATAAATGTTTATAAATCTTGTTCAACTACACGTTTAAATGTATTAAAATAGTTATCTTGTAATGTTTCCATACTCATAGTAACATTATTGATTTTTATAGTATCGCCACCAACAATACCAATTTTTTCACAAGCCAAATCATTTAACATTGCTTCAAAAGCCTCTGCATTTTCAGGTTTCACTTCAACGATAGCACGGCTCATAGACTCTGCAAAGATATCCCTCTCATCTGCTACGTTCATACTCACATCACATCCAAGTCCGCTAGTTGCTGCCATTTTTGCAAGTGCTATTGCCACACCGCCGCTACTTGCATCTTTAGCACACTCTAAAAGATGCTTTTTATTTGCCTCAATGACCAGATCCCAAAGTGCAAGCTCTTTCGAGTAGTCAATCTCAGGAAGTGTTCCGGCAACCACACCACAGATCTCTTTCATATATAAAGAACCGCCAAACTCACTTTTACTTTCGCCTACGAGATATAGATGATTACCTTCTTGCTGAAAATTTGAAAAAAGTACATTATCCTGATCATCATTCACACCGACAGTTGCAATTGACGGTGTTGGAAAAACCGAAACACCGTTTGTTTCATTATAAAGTGACACATTTCCACCAATAACTGGAGTAGTAAGTTCAGCACATGCTTCTTTAATACCTAGACATCCCTCTCCAAACTGCCACATAACTTCCGGATTTTCAGGGTTACCGTAATTCAAACAGTCTGTAATTGCCAGAGGACGAGCTCCACTCATAGCAACATTACGGCCAGATTCAATTACTGCAGCTGCTCCACCGCCTTTAGGGTCAATGTAGCAGTAACGTACATTACAGTCAGCACTCATTGCTAGAGCTTTACCATTCTCTTTTACACGGATAACCGAAGCATCAAGTTCTCCGCCTTTTTTTACCGTATTTGTCTGCACCATAGAGTCATACTGTGTATATATCCATGACTTATCTACAACTTCCATTGACTTCGTAAGTTTCTCAAATGCCTCTTGATTTTCTACTTTTGGAAAATCATCAATAGTGATATCCTTAATTAAATCAAGATACGCTGGACGCTTCATTGGGCGATTGAGCTCAGGTGCCTCTTCAGAAACCGGATCAACAGGAACCTCCGCTACTTTTTCACAATGCCAGAAAAGTTCCATATTCCCTGTATCTGTAACTTCACCGATAACTGCAGCATCAAGATCCCATTTTTCAAAGATTCTAATGATCTCTTCTTCACTTCCTTTTTTTGCACAAAGAAGCATACGTTCCTGGCTCTCTGAAAGCATAAAGTCATACGGAGTCATATTCTCTTCACGTGCAGGAACTTTATCAAGATGCATAATCATTCCAGAACCAGAACGTCCCGCCATCTCAAAAGACGAAGATGTAAGACCTGCTGCACCCATATCTTGAATACCAACAACATGATCAGTTTTAAAGAGCTCTAAACACGCTTCTAAAAGTAGTTTTTCAGTAAATGGATCTCCAACCTGAACCGTAGGACGAAGTGATTTTGACTCCTCTGTAAAAGAGTCTGAACTCATAACAGCCCCACCAAGACCGTCACGACCGGTTTTTGCACCAACATATAAAACAGGATTACCAATACCTTCTGCCTTACCATAGAAGATCTCATCACTCTTTGCAAGACCAAGTGTAAATGCATTTACCAGAATATTGCCATTGTAACACTCATCAAAACTTGTCTCACCACCAATAGTAGGCACACCCATACAGTTACCATATCCACCGATTCCTTCTGTTACACCACGAACAAGGTAACGTTGGTGTTTTGAAGTTTTATCATCATTTAAAATATTACCGAAACGAAGTGCATTAAGGTTTGCAACAGGACGGGCACCCATAGTAAATACATCACGCATAATTCCACCAACACCTGTAGCAGCACCTTGATACGGTTCTATAAAAGATGGGTGATTATGAGACTCCATTTTAAAAACAGCCGCCATACCATCACCAATGTCAATTACACCGGCATTTTCACCTGGTCCTTGAATAACCCATGGTGCAGATGTAGGAAAACCTTTTAAATGTATTTTAGAAGATTTATAAGAACAGTGTTCAGACCACATTGCAGAAAAAATTCCAAGTTCTACAAGGTTTGGCTCACGCCCTAAAATCTCTTTAATATGCGTATAGTCTTCTTGGCTAAGTTTATGATTGGCTAACTGTGTATCTATATCTGGTAATTGTTGGCTCATTTGGTGTTGTCCTAAAAATTGGTTTTTAAAAGCGGATTATATCTAAATGTGGGTAAAAATTATTTTAATGAAATGAAAAATCTTTTTTTGTTCTAATATTCTGTTTTAAAGAATAGATATTTTTGTACTCTATTGCTTCTATTTCATACTCTATTATACTATTTGGCAATTTGATTTTAAAATCATCTCCAACAACTTTTCCAAGCATTGCCTTTGCTAAAGGAGAGTGGACAGAGATTAAACCATTTTCTGGTTCACTCTCTAAAACACCACAAATTGTAAAGTTTTTTTCTTCATCCGTATCTAAATTTATTAACGTAACTGTACTGCCAAAAGAGACACGTTTATGATTATGAAGTGCAGGATCAATAACCTGCGCGTTTTGTATCATTTTATTAAGATAAAAAAGACGTTTATCTATAAAACGGAGTTTCTCTTTTGCTGCTTGATAATCGGCATTTTCACTTCGGTCACCCAAAGCAGCAGCTACCAGTTTTTCTTGAGCAGTCTTTGGTTTTTCCACTTCTAGAAGGTATTTGAATTCTTCTATCAAAGAGTCATAACCTTCTATACTCATTGGCTCACGCAAAAATTCCCCTTAATGATGGAAACCTAAAATATAGTAAGTCTCTTTATTTTGTAATTTCTCTACACTCACTTTATATCTTTCACTAAAATGTCTAATTTTCTCATGTGCCTCTTCTGCAAGAGCTGATGTAGGTGAATCAATTTTTATTTTTAAATGATTTGTAGTGTTTGAGAGAGCCACATAAGCATTATTAACTTTTAAATGCTCATGTAAATCTAAAATATGTTTTTCAATTTTATCGTATCCTGGAGTATTCTTTTGTATATCATGTAACTGCTTTTTAAGAGCATCATTTGGTGCATATCCAAGCTGTGTTAATATTGCTTCTGCGTCCATCTATTTTTTCCTTTTTTTCCATTGTAGTTATATTGTTGAAAAATAATATCAGTTTTTTGTAAATATTCAGTGAGTATTTATCTATTGATACTATAATTATGAACAGAATAAGATGCTTATGCACATATTATAAAATTAAAGCGAGCGAACATGACAGAAGAAATACTTAAAAAAATTAAACAGCTTCCACCGCTTCCTGAGTCTGCAATGCAGATAGAGGCAGTTTATCAAGATCCAGATTCTACTTTTAATGATATGGTTAAAATTTTAGAGAAAGATCCTCTTTTAACAGCAGATATTTTAAAAGCAGCCAATTCACCACTTTATGGTTTTTCTCGTGAAATAAATGCTATTTCTCAAGCTGTAGGACTTTTTGGAATGGGAACAGTCCGTGGTTTTGCGCTGGCGAGTATTGTCAAAAAAAGTTTTACACTTGACCTTTCGCCATATGGTATAACAAATGAAATGTTCTCGGCATTATCTAAAAAACAACATGCTCTTATGACAGCATGGTGTCTCAGAAAAGAGAATAAACTCTTAGGTGTTCTTTCTCCCGCAGCATTTCTTGTTGAAATAGGGAAAGTTCTCATTGCTCAACAGGTTATGGCAGATAACAAACAAGAAGAATTCCGTAATGCCTTAGCAGAACTTCAGGATGTCGAAGCAGCAGAAAGAGAAGTGATTGGTGTGGATACACCGGAAGTCAGTGCTACTATTTTTGCTCAGTGGAAATTTGAGGAAGGTCTTGTCGATGTTATTAGAAACTGCCAAAATCCGGATGAAGCAGAAGATGAAGACAAACGTGCTGCACAAATATTAAATGTAGTTCGAATCGCTGTACCGATTAATGGTGTTGTTACAGAAGAAAGCATTAACAAGGCAAAAGAACTAATTGAAAAATATGAGCTAGATATGCAAAGCTTTGACAAAGCGATAGAGGCTTTTTTATAAATTGCACGAACTAAAAACACTTCTTATTAAACTCACGCATGGCGTGAGTGCCCAAGATATCTCACAAGAAGAACTTCTCCTCGTACAAGAGTGGCTTACAAAAAAATACCTTACCCTGAAACATGATACATATAAATTTCATTCAAAATATCGTGCAGGTGTTTTAGGCCTTGTTCAAAAAGGCACAGCATACCTTCACGTTATAGGTGAAAATATCAAAGATCTTTATATTGAGGAGATTGGCTCTGCAACAGAGGGTGACCTTATTATTGTAAAAAGAGTTCTTGGAAAACGTGGAGGAGCCAAAGCCACTATTGCCGAAATAGTCGGCAGAGAAGAGAGCTACGGTGTTGCCTATATTATAGAGAAATATGGAAACAAATCTCTTGTTGATATAAAAACAGACCACCCTGTCGGTGCTGAACTCACAGCCGATGAGCTTCAAAGCTATCAACTTGGAGATGTTTTTAAAATAAATCATCAATATCATAAGGTTATGGAAAAGCTTGGGAATATGGATGACCCAAAAGTCGATGAGAAGATCGTTCTTGCACAGTACAACAAACATGACGACTTTGATGAAGAAGTTTTAAAGATAGCCCGTTCATTCCCTCCTGTTGATGCAAAAGAACATCCAAAGAGAAGAGATCTGCGTGAGCTTCCTTTTTGTACCATTGACCCTGTAACTGCAAAAGATTTTGATGATGCTATCTACTGGGATGATAAAAACTCGACACTCTTTGTTGCCATTGCAGATGTCAGCGAATATGTAAAACCTTTTGGTGCTCTTGATAATGAGGCTATATACAGGGGGTTCTCAATCTATCTACCGCACCGTTCTATTCCTATGTTACCTCGTCAATTGAGTGAAACACTCTGCTCATTACAGGCCCATATAGATAGACTTGCTTATGTTTTTGAAATGAAACTAGATACAGAAAAACTTGAAGTTATACATTCTGAAATCTATGAAGCGATCATTCATTCTGACAGACGCTTTAACTATGAGGAAATTGATAGTTTTTTTGAAGGTACATTCAATGCTGGAACAGAACAAGAGAGAATAATTTTTGATGCTTTATCAAAATTAAGAATTATTACAGACAAACTGAAAGAAAAACGTCTTCAATCTGGATTTGATTTTCATTCAGTCGAAATTTCTATGGAACTTGATGAAGAGAGTAATCTTATAGCTACAAAAGAGTCTCAGGAGACACCTTCTCACGCACTTATAGAAGATTGTATGCTTTTAGCTAATAAAGAGGCTGCAAAACGTTATGAAAGAGGTATCTTTAGAATTCATGAACCTCCAAGCCAAAATAAACTACAAACACTTTATCAAGAGCTCTCAGCAATTGGAATAAACATTGAAATAAAAGGTACAATAAAAGAGACAATCGAAACTATCCAAAAACAAGCACGAGAGATGGGTATAGAATCAGATGTTGATACGCTTATTATCCGTGCACAGATGCAAGCACGTTATGCGCCACTAAATTCCGGTCATTTTGGTCTTGGATTTGATGAGTATACACACTTTACTTCACCTATTCGCAGATATTCAGATCTGATTGTCCATAGACTTCTTAAAGCCATTGCGAAGAATGATACAAAAGAGGGGTCGTATGTACTAAGAAATATAGAGACCCTATCAATGATGATTAGTGAAAAAGAACGCGAGGCAAGTGCCATTGAAGTGGAGTATAAGGCTCGTAAATATGCAAGATGGGCAAATAAGCATATAAATAGAGAATTTACAGCACGTGTAGTAGCTACTGATCCAGAGGTCAAAGCGGATTTACACGATGTTATCATAGGTGCGCGGCTTAATATAACATCTGCAAGTGATATAATCCTTTTTGAAAATGTAATTGTACGAATAGATAAGGTTGATATCCCAAAAGCACGTATATTCGCTACAGTTGTGAGAAAAGTAAACGATGTATAAAAACGAATTCGATAATCATATTCGAAATAAGACAGTTTCAAACTCTTTTGTTTTTTTTGGAGAAAGTGGTTTTTTAATTGATATGTATACAAAAATGCTCACTAACTTGGAATCTGCAAATATTTTGAATTACTATCATGATGAATATAATTTCAATTCTGCAAAAACACATCTATCTCAAGGATCACTGTTTGGTGACAAAAGTGTTCTCATTATTAAAAGTGAGAAAAAAATTCCTAAAAAAGAGCTAGATACACTTTTAGAACTAGCTCATAAAAACAGTGATAACCTTTTTGTATATGCGTACTATGGTAGTGATTATAAAAGTTATAATAATATGAAAAGCTTTAAAAAAACAAATACTATGGATGTACGATTTTTCCATCCAAAAGAGTATGAAGCACAAAATATTCTACTACAAATTGCCCAAGAAAAAAATGTGAGAATAGATAAATATACACTCTCCCATCTACTTAAAGTTCACAACGGTGATATTGCCCTAGCAGCAAATGAAATAGAAAAATTCAGGGTTTTTGATCGTGAAATAAACATAAAAGATATTGATACTCTTGTCTATGGCCTTGGTGAGATTAATCTTGATGATTTTATTAAAAAAATCTTGGAAAAAAAAGATTTTAAAAAAGACCTTAAAAATATTTTAGAACACGGAGAAGATGAGGTACGAGTACTTACAACACTAACATCATACCTCACGCAGCTCTATATGTTTAATATCTATATTCGTGTAAACGGAGCACCAAATGCTCTGGAAATTTTGGGATATCCCGCTCCAAAATTCGTAGTTGAACAAAAAGCTTCTTTAGCAATTAAGATAAAACCACAAACTTATTATAAACTCCATGAACTTCTCTTAGAAAATGAGTTGAAAATTAAAAGTTCTCATACTGATAAAAGTGCTATTTTATTTTCAACACTTATAAAATTACAAAAAATACTTTAAACAAACTTAACTCTTTTTAGAAAAAGTAATGCTTTAAAGTTTTTTTTGTATAATACGTGCATGAATAATTTTACAGACAGTTTAAGAGCACACCATTTAAAAGCTACTCCTCAACGATTAGAAATAGCGAATACCTTATATAGACGAGGACATGTGAATATTGAAGATTTATATGAGACGCTTCTACAAAAATTCAACTCTATATCCCTTGCTACAATCTATAAAAATATAAACATTATGATTGAGAATGCTTTCATACAAGAGATTAAAATTCCAAATCAAAAATCTGTATATGAACTTGCAAAAGAAGCACACTCTCATCTTGTATGTGACAAATGTGGTATAGTTGAAGATATCACTCTTGATCTCAGCTCAATTAGTGAGCTTGCATCACATCAAACAAAATTTCAGATTAGCAAAGCTGACCTTGTTTTTTCAGGGCTTTGTTCAAACTGCCAATAACTCTTCAATATACCCTCAGCACATTTTTTGTATAATTGCACCAAATATAGATCTCCTTGATATAGGGAGCTCTAATTCTTCCTAAGGAAACCTGATGCGTGGTTATAAAATTTTTGCTGGTTCTGCTAGTGTTGATTTTGCAAAAGAAATCTGTTCTATTTTAGATGTCCCTTTAGCAAAAGCGGATGTTAAGAAATTCAGTGATGGTGAGATCTCTGTACAAATTGCAGAGAGTGTTCGTGGACGTGATGTTTTTATTGTCCAATCTACAGGTGCACCTTCAAATGACAACCTTATGGAGCTCCTGATTATGACAGATGCTCTTCGTCGTTCATCTGCTCAAAGTATTACAGCGGTCGTACCTTATTATGGATATGCAAGACAAGATCGTAAAGCTGCTCCTCGTGTTCCAATTACTGCAAAACTTGTTGCTAATCTCTATGAAACAGCAGGTATTGATAGAGTTGTAACTATCGACTTACACGCTGGACAAATTCAAGGTTTCTTTGATATTCCTGTTGATAATCTTTATGGATCTATTACTTTTGAACAATATATTAAAAGTAAAAATCTTAAAAGCCCGATTATCGCCTCTCCAGATATAGGTGGAGTTGCACGTGCCCGTTACTTTGCTAAAAGAATGGGTTTAGAGATGGTTATCGTTGATAAACGCCGCGAAAAAGCGAATGAGAGCGAAGTTATGAACATTATTGGTGATGTTGAAGGTCATGATGTTATCATGATTGATGATATGGTTGATACTGCAGGAACAATGGTCAAAGCTGCTACTGCTCTTAAAAATAATGGTGCAACATCAGTAATGGCTTGTGCTACACATGGTGTTTTAAGTGGAAAAGCATATGATAATCTTGAACATGGTGAGTTAGATGAACTTATAATTACAAATACACTTGAATCAAAACCACATAAGAAAATCAAAGTATTAACAGTAGCACCACTCTTTGCAGAGGTAATCCGAAGAGTTTATCACAATGAGAGTGTTAATTCACTGTTTGCATAGTTAGAGGATAAATTTGAAAAATATTAGAAACTTTTCTATCATTGCCCATATTGACCATGGAAAATCTACACTCGCAGACAGAATCATACAGGAATGTGGCGCTGTAAGTGAAAGAGAACTTAGTAGCCAAATGATGGATACTATGGATATCGAACAAGAACGTGGTATTACTATTAAAGCACAATCAGTTAGACTTGATTATGTAAAAAATGGTGAACATTATGTTCTTAACCTAATCGATACTCCGGGTCACGTTGACTTCTCTTATGAAGTAAGTAAATCACTTGCTTCTTCAGATGGTGCACTTTTAATTGTTGATGCTGCACAAGGTGTTGAGGCACAAACTATTGCTAATGTTTATTTAGCGCTAGATAATGACTTGGAACTTATCCCAGTTATTAATAAAATTGATCTGCCAGCTGCTGACCCCGACAGAGTAGCAGAGGAGATAGAGACTTCTATTGGTATTGATGCGACAGATGCTGTACTTGTAAGTGCAAAAACAGGAATTGGAATCCGTGAATTGATTGATGCCATTGTTGAGAGAGTTCCGGAACCACAAGGTAATCCTAATGAACCTACAAAAGCAATAATTTATGATTCATGGTTTGATCAGTACCTTGGAGCACTTGCACTCGTACGTGTTTTTGATGGTGAGATTAAAAAGAACCAACAAATTAAATTAATGAGCAATGGTGAAGAACATCAGGTATTAGATTTGATGTATCCACACCCTATTAAAAAGATAAAGACTCCTGCTATTAAAAGCGGAGAGATTGGTATTGTTGTTCTTGGACTTAAAGAAGTAAGTGTTGTAAGTGTTGGAGACACCATTACTGATGCTAAGAATCCTTGTAGTGAGCCTGTTGGTGAGTATGAACCTGCAAAACCATTTGTATTTGCAGGACTTTATCCAATTGACACAGATAAGTTTGAAGATCTGCGTGATGCACTTGACAAGCTCAAACTCAATGACTCGGCACTCTCGTATGAGCCAGAAACTTCAATAGCACTTGGCTTTGGTTTTCGTGTAGGGTTCTTGGGAATGCTGCATATGGAAGTTGTAAAAGAGCGTTTAGAACGTGAATTTGGACTTGATCTTATCGCAACTGCCCCATCAGTTGTCTATCATGTATACCTCACTGATGGAAGTAAGGTCGAAGTACAAAATCCAAGTGAGTTACCTGAAATTCAAAAGATAGAAAGAATTGAAGAACCTTATGTAAAAGCTACAGTCATTACACCAAGTGAATACCTTGGTAATGTCATGAATTTATTGGTTTCCAAGCGTGGTATTCAAAGTAAAATGACTTATTTGAATGAAGAACGTGTGATGCTTGAATATGAGCTACCAATGAATGAAATTGTAGTTGACTTTTATGATAAACTCAAATCAATTTCAAAAGGTTATGCTTCTTTTGATTACGAACCAAGTGAGTTTAAACAGGGTGATTTGGTTAAACTTGATGTAAAAGTTGCTGGAGAGGTTGTTGATGCGCTCAGTATCATCGTACCACGTACTTCTGCAGTAAGCCGTGGTCGTGCACTGGTTAAAAATATGAAAGAGATTATTCCTCGTCAGCTCTTTGAAGTTGCCGTTCAAGCCTCTTTGGGCAATCAGGTTATTGCCCGCGAGACTGTAAAATCTATGGGAAAAAATGTTACTGCAAAATGTTATGGTGGAGATATCACTCGTAAAAGAAAACTGCTTGAAAAACAAAAAGCCGGTAAAAAACGCATGAAAGCCATCGGGAAAGTTCAACTCCCGCAAGAGGCTTTTATGTCTGTTTTAAAAATGGACTAAAAGGCTCTCTTTTGAAATGCCTGTTGTGTGAGAACTACTCTCTCACGCAGCATATCTGCAAAAGCTGTCAAGAACAGTTTTTAAAACCTTCACTCTACAAACGAACACTTGAAAATGGCATAGATGTATTCTCTTTTTACAGATATGAAGATATTAAATCACTTCTTTTTACCAAGCATACAGAGTTGGGCTATCATATATATAAACTTTTGGCAAGACTCAGCTTTACAAAATTTGCGCAGGAGTTTGCGTGGGATGAAAATATTGTCTCAATTGCCGTTGATGATAATGTAAAAAGTAATTATTCCCATACTGCTCTACTAAACAGAGCCCTTAAAAGCAAAAATATCAGACCACTCTTTAACAGACTCAGAGCACAAAACAGCCTCTCTTATTCCGGAAAATCACGTGCATTTCGTATGGCAAATCCAAGAAATTTCATAGTAAAACAATTTCAAGAGAGAGAAGTTATTTTAGTAGATGATATTATAACGACAGGAGCAACCCTGCGTGAGGCTTCTAATAAGCTCACGCAAATCAAAAAAGAAGTTCTCTTTTGTCTGACACTAAGTGATGCCAGTAGGAAGTAGTTTTTAAAAAAGCCCTTGTAGTAATTTACCTGCACCTTTTCCAAGATGTTTTTCCAGCTCTTTAGAAGCTGCTTTTGTTGCCTCTTTTTTCAAAAGCTTATCTGCATTAATTTCAACTTTTGGACTCTGTACATTACCACTGAGTTTTACACTGAGTGGATTTCCGTTGGCATTAATATCTATTTTTGAGACTATTGCCTGTGTTTTAGAGTTTAAATATGTATTTTTTGTAATGATTGATGATGTATTTGAACGCAGATCAAGTGATGCAATAATATTCTCTTTTTTGATATTTGCAGTTACATCTCCTTTAAATCTTTGTTTATAGAGATCAATTTTTGCATACTGTTTTGTAAGATCAAGTACTTGATTTTTTGTAAATTTTCCATTTGAGAGATATCCATCAAATTTACCTTTCTCTTTTACAAGATTATAATCCATTTTAGCATCAAGATTTGCATCGAAAATTTTTGGA
>Ga0256828_1001531_pt1 | contig 14301 bp, 17 predicted proteins | sample CV88metaG_FD_185993 | JGI IMG/M metagenome (GOLD analysis project Ga0256828, IMG submission 185993) | Hydrothermal vent microbial communities from East Pacific Rise, Pacific Ocean - CV88 | ecosystem: Environmental > Aquatic > Marine > Hydrothermal vents | place: Pacific Ocean: East Pacific Rise...
TAAACTCCCCTTTTGTAAATAGTTTTGAAAATATTGTTTTTGAAGCAAAAGCCGTAAAGAGAGGAGATCTTTTTATAGCTTTTGATGAGACAATGATAGAAGATGCACTCTTTAACGGTGCATATGGTGTTATTTTTGATAAGCCAACACAAATTAGAGATAATGAAATAGCATGGATAAAAGTCACATCCCTTGATGAAGCATTAAAGCGTATACTTCGTTTTACACTTATAGACAAGGAAATAGAGGTCTATGAATGTAATGAAATTATCTTAAAATTAGCACTGCAGGTAGTGACAGAGCCGAATTTTATAGTTTTAGATGGAAATATTAAAGAACTTTATAAATTACTTCATCCTCTTGAGAATAAGTCTACCCTACTTTTTTGCCCCAAGCTTATATCTGCTGATATTTTTACAAATGTTAAGTTGCTCCCTAAAAATATTAATGAATTTATTAATATTATAGAACAGACACTATTTGAAACTTCCTTTATATACGATAATATTTTTTATGAAAGGCAACTTATTTCTCCATTTTTTATGCCCTACCTTGAACAGCTTTTGCACCTTTTTAAAGTGTTAAAAATTAATTTTCGACTTAGAAAATTTACTCCAATTGATCATTTTGAAGCTGTTTTTACAAATAAAAATTTTGAAATTAAAGAGTTTGGAACAAGTGATAAGGTTCTTATATTTGAAAAAAGTACAGAACTTCTTGAACAAGAGATACTTTTTTTACAGACACAGGCAACATGGGCAAATATTCTCTATCTTATTCCTTATATGGCAAGTAAAAATATAAACCAAAAGATACTTGAAGATAAAAATGTTATTGTATATAAAAATGAGAATGATATAAAAAATATTTTGCGTGAGCATAGTTTTAACTTTGCACTTATTGTGGGTAGTTCAAAGGCTATTCTTACCAATCCGCTACATAAACAGACAGAGCTTTCTTTGTTTGATTTTGTATAAAATTGTATAAAGGTTAAATATATGGATAGAAGAGATTTTTTAACAACAGCTTCCGTAGCTTCTGCAGCTATTGCTTTAGGCGGATGTAATGAAAATAATCGTCAGGCGATTGATTATTCAAAACATCCAAAACACACTAAAGAATCAAAACGTATTTATATCAACAGAAATAAAAAAACAGTTATTAAACTTGCAACAAGTTGGCCTGCACATTTTCCTATTATGGGGACAGGAGTAGAAAAATTTGCACAAAGAATCAAAGAAATCAGTGGAGATTCTTTGGAAATTAAAATTTATGCTAAGAATGTATTAGTTCCTGCATTAGCTGTCTTTGATGCATGTTCAAGTGGTCAGATAGATGCTTTTCATTCCGGACCATATTATTGGAAAGGAAAGAATTCTGCATTTTCACTTTTTAGTGGTATGCCTTTTGGATTTACCGCTGAAGAGGTAAATTCATGGATGCTTTTTGGTGGCGGACTTGATCTTTGGCGTGAGCAATATGCAAAATATAATCTCTATCCACTCTTAGGTGGAAATACAAATATTCAGATGGGTGGATGGTTTCGCAAACCAATTAAATCTCTTGCTGATATGCAAGGCTTAAAAATGCGTATTCCTGGTCTTGGTGGGGAAGTATTTTCAAAGATGGGTGTTAACCCTATTTTGTTACCGGCTGGAGAGATCTATACATCGTTAGAACGTGGTGTAATTGATGCTACTGAATGGGTTGGACCGGCACTTGATATTAAAATGGGCTTCTATAAGGTTGCACCTTATTATTACTCTGGTTGGCATGAACCGGGATCTGTGCTGGAACTTACTTTTAATCAACATACATGGAGTAAATTACCACAAGAATATAAATCAATGATAGAAGTGGCAAGTAGTGAAATGAATTCTAATATGACATATGAATTTCATGCAAAAAATATTAAAGCCTTGCAAAAACTAAAATCTCTTGATGTTAAACTTGCACAATTTCCTGATGATGTTACTCAGGCTGGAAAAAACGCTCTTAAAGATGTGGTAGCAGAGCTAGGCAGTAAAAATAGTGATTTTGAAAAAGTATATGAATCTATTAAAAATCATCTTAACCTCTCTAAAGCTTGGAGTGATGTTAGTTTAGGTTATTTTTTAAATATAAGATAGCTGCTGTTAGTCAAAAGAGTGTATTATTCACATAAATTTTATAGGATATTATTTTTATGAAACAAATTTTGTTTTTGCTCTTATTTTTATCTGAGTTTCTTTTCGCTTCATTTACCGGTATTGTTCTTGATGCAAAAAGTAACAAACCAGTTATTGGTGCAGTTATCACCGATTCTAAACATGATACTCAAAGTGATAAAAATGGTTCTTTTTTTATTAAATCTAAGGAAAATCAATATCATATAAAAGCTATTGGTTACAAACCTTATGCCTTTTCAAACGATGTAAACACTACAACTTTTAAGCTTCAACCTATTCAAGTAAAAGCTCTTTATTTAACATTTTGGGGTGCAAGTAATAACTCTAAAACTCTTAAAAAAATATTAAACCTTATTGAAAAAACGGAGGTAAATGCAATAGTTGTTGATGTAAAAAATGAATATGGATCAACACAATTCTGGACAAGTTTTAAGCAGGCAAACAGCTATGGAGCACATAAAAAGCGAACCAACAGAAATATTAAAAAATTCATGAAAATGTTAAAAGAAAAAGGTATTTATACCATTGCAAGAATAGTTACTTTTAAAGATGAACTTCAAGCTTCAAACAATCCAGACTATGCCATTAAAAAAAATGATGCCAAACATAGTATATGGAGAAATCATGATAATATGGCTTGGGTAGACCCTTTTGATAAGCGATCACATAACTATGCTATCTCAATTGCTGAAGAAGCTGCAAAGGTCGGTTATGATGAGATAAACTTCGATTATATTCGTTTTCCCGCTAAGAAGGGGCTTGTCTATTCTAAAAAGAGTACACAAAAAAGTCGTATAAAAGCTATTGAAAATTTCTTAGATGAAGCAAAAAGACGTTTACGAAAATATGGTGTATTTATCTCAGTTGATACATATGGAAATATATGCTGGGCAAAAGATGATAATGGAATAGGACAGACTGTTGGCTCATTGGCTGCTCACGCGGATTATTTAGCTCCAATGTTATATCCATCTGGTTTTTCCAGTGGATCATTTTATTTCAAGTACCCTTCAGAATATCCTTATGAAGTAGTATATCGCAGTATTAAGCATATCCAGAGTCAAGTACCAAGTAAAAAAGTGAGACCTTGGTTGCAATTTTTTAAAGATTACACACGTCGTAAAAAAGCATACGAAAAAAAGGAAATACAAGCGCAGATAAAGGCTACTGAAGATATCGGGACAAATGGTTGGATGATGTGGTCGCCATCAAGTAAATACAATCCTCAATACTTATCTAAGTAAGTACCCTGCTCTCTTTTAACTTGCTTCTAATATTTTTTGCATTTGGAAGATAATATTCTACAAGTGAATGAAATTCTTTGGAGTGATTCATATGTACTATATGAGCGAGTTCATGTACAATAACATATGCGATCATGTCTTTATTTAACTTCATAAGTTGTGTATTGAGTGTTATATTTTTTTTTGAAGAACAACTGCCCCATCGACTTTTCATCTTTCTAAACTTAACTTCATTGTAGTGTAAGTTCATTATCTTTGCATATTTATCTAATTCATGAGTAAGGTATTTTTTTGCTATCTCTTTATAAAAATCATCATATGCTTTTAAAATTTTATCATTAGAATATTTTTTTAAACGATGTAACTTTTTTCTTAGTATTTCTGCTTTATTACTATCAATGCTATATATTTCTCCAAATAAAAGTAGCTCATCTTCAAGGTTTATTTTTAACTGCTTGTATTGTGCATATTTAATAAGTTGTTTTTCAATCCACTGTTGTTTCTCATTCAATAATTGATATATAAGATCTTTCGATCGATATGATGTTCTTACATTAATATAACCATCTCGACTAATACGTATGTAACTATTTTTTAAGCCGGGTTTATAAATCACTTCAACAGAGTGCTCTTTAAAAGAAATATTATACGTATTCAATTGGATCTTTTACTCCAGCAATATTAAAACCATTAAGTCGTAATCTGCAACTGTCACATATACCACAGGCTTTATCCTCACTTTTATAACAACTCCATGTAAGATCAAGAGGTACGTTGTATTCTAAAGCCTTTGTCACTATTTGAGATTTTTTAAGGTGCACCAGAGGCATCTCAATTGTGATGTCTGTTTCATCTTTTGTACCAAGATTGATAGCATTTTGCATAGCTTTTATATAATTTTCTCTACAGTCAGGATATCCACTGCTATCCTCTTCAACGACTCCAATTGCTATAACACTGGCACCCTCCTTTTCTGCAATAGCTGCTGCCATTGATAAAAATATACCATTTCTAAATGGAACATAAGTTATAGGGACCCCCTCCTCTATACCATTTGTTGGTACTTCAATATTTTTATCAGTGAGTGCCGAAGCTCCCAGTGATTTAAAAAAATTCAAATCAAGGATATAATGTTTTTTAACTTTAAGTTTTTCTAGAAGTTCTTTAAAACACCAAAGCTCTTTTGTTTGTGTTCTTTGGTCATAGTTAAAATGCACAGCTATAATTTCATAACCTTCTTTTTGCATCATATACGCTGCTAATGTGGAGTCCATTCCTCCACTCATAATACATACTGCTTTTTTATTTATTGATTTCATAGTGTGATTTTAACATATATAAATTATTTTTTTAATCTTTTTTAAATAAATATTGGACTACAATGTGTCTATACAAAGCGAAAAAGGATCTATTATGCAAGTATCATCAAATACAAATAACTCACAAACACTTTCTTCTGATCCAATGAAAAAAGCTCTGCAGGTACAAGAGAGACAAGTTCAACAAATTTTAGAGAGTGCACAGAAACAATCAGAACAGATGACAGCACAAAAAACAGGGATTGGTGGTAATTTAAATATTATTGCATAATATTGAGTCTATATAGATATTTATTCTATATAGTAAAAATCTAAGCCCCTCTTTGTTATACTTCCACTTATGATTGATATAGATAACCAGACTGATTTTATTATTAACACTGCGCTGCTTGAAAAGATTCTAACAAGCTTAACCACGAAGGATATAGAACTTATTGTTGTAGATAACAAAAGTATTCAAAAATTAAATAGAGAGTACAGAAATGTAGATAAAGCAACAGATGTATTAAGCTTTCCTTATGAAGAGATGCCTATGGCTCCGCTTGGAAGTATAATTATTTCCATGGATTATGTTAGTACAAAAGCAAAAGATTTTGGGCATAGTCAAGATGATGAGTTTTCTTTACTTTTTATTCATGGTTTACTTCATCTTTTAGGTTATGATCATGAAACAGATAATGGTGAAATGCGTCAAAAAGAGAAGTCACTCATCAAAGAGTTTAGGTTACCAAAAAGTTTAATAGTAAGGACAGTAGGATAATATGGAATATATAATCTTTTTAATTTCAATGGCAGCATTGATTTATGGAGCAAGTTTTATTATAAAAGAGAGCGAAAGAATTGCTTTACATTTTAATATTTCTCATTTTGTAATTGGCGCAACACTAATTGCATTTGGCACCAGTCTTCCTGAGATGGCTGCATCTATGGTGGCTTCTTATCATGAAAAAAGTGATATGGCAGTTGCCAATGTTGTTGGCAGTGTTATTTTTAATATTACTCTGGTTTTAGGTATTGTTTTTATTATTGCAAGATCAATGCAACCAAAAAGAGATCTTTTTTCCATGGATAGTGCTTGGGTTATCGTCCCTGTAGTTATCTTTTATATTATGATTCAAGATGGAGAGATCAGCCGTTTTGATGGTGTACTTTTTCTTTTAATGATGGTTTCTTATCTTATGTTTCTTTTCTCAAGTGCAAAAGATGAAATAGCAGGAGAACTGGATGAAGATCTTCAAAAAGAAAAATTTAGATGGAGTCGAACAATTTTCTTTCTTGGTGTAGGTTTTCTTTTAACAATTGGCGGTGCTAATTTTGTTGTTGAGAGTGGAACACATATTGCACGAAGTTTGAATGTTAGTGAATGGATTATTGGTCTTTTTCTTATTTCACTTGGCACCTCACTTCCTGAACTTGTTGTCTCTTTAGTTGCTGTAAAGAAAGGTAATGCTGAAATGAGCATTGGAAATATCATAGGTTCAAATGTTGCAAATTTTTCTATGGTTCTCGGAGGTTCAGCACTTATTAATCCACTAACTATTAATGTACAGGCAACAAGCTATGATTTTCTCATATTGGCTTCTGCTTCAATCACTCTACTCTTTATTTTGGCAAATAAAATCTATAATAAAGCAGGTGGAATTTTTCTCCTGACTATCTTGGCTCTTTTTATTGCCCACTCTTTATAAATAAAAGACCAGAATCTAAGTTTTATCTTAGATTCCAAGTATCTAAATTTTATCCCAAACTAAGTTACCTTCAAGCTTCCGAATTATTTGTTTTTAATATATCCAAGTTCTAAAAGTCTGTTATATATCTCTGATACAATAGCACCTGCAGCATGACCACCATGTCCACCATGTTCTATCATTACTGTGACAATATATTGTGGATTTTTTGCAGGTCCATAAGTCGTAAACCATGCGTGAGAACGATTATAATATGAAAGCTCATGTTCAAGCTTTCTTTTTTTAATATCTTGTTTAATACCTATAACTTGCGCTGTACCTGTTTTACCAGCAAGTTTTATTTTTGAATGCAAATAGTGTGTTGCTGTTCCATGAGGTGAATTACAGACTTGAATCATTGCTTCTCTAATAAGAGGAAGTTTTTTCTTTTCCAGTGGCGTTAAAATCTCTTGATATCTTATTTTATATGGTCTATCTCCTATCTCTTGTGCAAAATGTGGTGTGATAAGTTTACCTGTTGCAATAAGTGCAGTCTCTCTTGCAATTTGCAAAGGTGTTGTTAAAAAATCTCCTTGGCCAATTGACATATTAGCAGTTTCTCCAATATTCCAAGAACGGTGGTATTTTTGCAGTTTCCAACTTCTTGATGGTACAACACCTATAAATTCATTTGGTAAATCTATACCAGTTTTTTTGCCAAACCCATAACGTTTAAGGCCTTTACTCATAGTTTCATTACCTAAAATCAAACTGCCTTTGTAAAAATAGTCATCACAACTTTCACGTATGGCCTTGATTATATCTGTATGATGATGTCCTTTTTTCTTCCAACATCTAAATGTTCTATTTGCAATTTTAAGATTAGAACGGCAATCTACACTCCAGTGCTCATTTATCTTGCCACTTGTGATGTAAAGGAGGCCAAGAAGTGGTTTTATAGAGGATCCTGGTGGATAAAGTCCATGTGTGAGTTTATTGGTAAAAGGATGATCTAAACTGGAAGCAAGTTCATTATACATTTTATAGCTCATCCCTGTTACAAAAATATTTAGATCATAATTTGGAAAACTACCTGCTGCTAAAATAGAACCATCTGTTTTCATCACGACAAAAGCACCTACTTTTCCCATAAAAAGCGATGATATATATTTTTGTAATTCTATATCCATGCTGAGCTTTAATTTTCTATCTTCTTGGGGCGAAGTATAAGAGAGTTCTTCTATTTCTCTATTATTTGCATTGACTTTGATTTCTCGCTCTCCAGGTATACCTTGTAAATATTTATTATAATATTTTTCCAAGCCAGTTTTTCCAGTATAGCCGATAAGTTCGAGTGTTGTATTGTTTTTTATGTCTTTTTTATTTGCCCGTGCTACATAACCGATCATATGTGCTGCAATGTTTTTATATGGGTAGTATCTTTTTGGAGCTGAGACAATTTTTATATTGTCTCGTAAATTAAGTACAGAATAAACCGGCATCATTTCATCGTATGGGATAAATTCAACAATATCAATAAAATTATGATTATAAAAAGAGTCCTTTTTTTTATAGTTTTTAATGATTTTTTCTTTTTTTAATGATGGTAAAAGTTGTGTTAGCAATTTCACCTCTTCTTCAAACTCTTTTTGATGTTTCTTTGTACGAAGATGTGGTGCTAATTGAATTTTAAAACCTAACTTATTAATGGCAATAGGACGATTTTTTCTATCTACAATCTCACCTCGTACCGGTGCAATTTTTTCATGTTTAATTGTGTTTTGTAAAGAGAGCCTTTCATAATAGTTATTTGATTCTACTGCCAAAAAGAAGACACGGACAAGAAGAGCTAGCCAAATAGAACTAAAGAGTAAAATTATGAATTTTATTTTCATAAAAGACTCACTATAAAGAACTCAATTACTATATAATATACTATATAGTAATTGAGTTCTGGAGATTCAAGAAGAAAGATATTTGCAAGAAGTGTTAAAAAAGCAAAATAACCGAGATAAGTAAACAGAACGTAAGATATTTTGATACATGAGTTACAAGAAAAATTTTGAATAATTTTTGGCATTATAAGCTTGTTTTGTATATAAAAATAGATAATAGAGCTAAAGAGAAGATATCCATAGTTTGCTTCGAAGACTAAGAGGCAAAATGATATTAAAACAATAGCAAGAAGATCATCCCTTTGTAGTGCTCTTGAAAATAGGATAAAGAGTACCGAAAGAAGGGGTGGCAATATAGGGTAAATACTTCCTAAAGAACTGTATAGTACATAGAGTACAATATAGAGTAAAGGAATTAAAGGTTTTTGATCAGAGATACTTCGTTGCATATTGGAAAGTGTTTACATTTAATACAATCAGCCCAGATTTTATGCTCTGGGAGGGACTCTTTTGGAATTTCAACAAATCCTAGTCTTTCAAAAAAAGATTGTTTATATGTGAGACTTAGCACCCTTTGCAAGCCTAGCGTTTTGGCTTCGTCTAAGACCCTGTTTATGAGTTGCTCTCCAATTTTTTTACCACGAAAACCATTTTTTATAATAAGGGAACGAATTTCTGCCAAATAAGATGTATGTATGTGTAAGGCTGTAAATCCAATGAGTTCTCCTTGATATAAAGCTAATGTATATGAACGTATATTTGTAGCAATTTCATCATCACTGCGTTCTAATATAATACCACTTTCTACCTCTGGAAGTACAAGCTCTTGCATATGAATAATGTCTGAAAGTTTTGCTTTTACAAATTCAATTTGCATCAACTATCTCTTCATTTTCTTTTAAAATATCATAAATTTCTGTAATAATTTTCTTTGTCCCGCGTTTTTTTGCACTTGAAACCATTAATGCATTTGGAAACTCTCTTCTAAGAGCACTTTGTTCCTTTTGATTAAGTTTATCTATTTTTGTAAATATTTGTATAATATATTGGTCTTCTCTTGCGTGAGTAAACAAAAATTCACTTACCTGTGTATCAATTTCTAAATGTGGGTGACGACAATCTATAAGATGAATGAAAATTTTTATCTGTTCTCTGTTGGCAATATAGTCAGTAAGATTTTTTTCCCAATCATGTTTTTGTGCTTTAGATACTTTTGCATATCCAAAACCTGGTAAATCAACGAATTTCGCTATGAGTTTATTGTTATTGTCTCGATCCATAAATGTAACATCGAAATAGTTTATCAACTTTGTCTTACCTGGAGTTGAAGATACTTTTGCAAGTCCTTTATGATCTGTTAGAGCGTTTAAAAGTGAACTTTTCCCAACATTTGAACGTGCCATAAAAACAACCTCATTGTGCTCATCAGACTCCGGAGCTGCTTTGTAATTTGGTGCAGATGTTATAAATTTTGCATCAACTATATCTATCATATTATTTTTTATCCTCATCTATATTAAAAATCATTATTACAGGCTCTTTTTTTAGACCCTTTGCGTATGCTTTTCCATCTGTAGTTTTTAAAATTACTTCATCACCTAAAATCTCTTTTTTCTCGTTTAATTGTTTAAGATGAACATTTTCATAAAAATAGTACTCTTTTTTCTTTGGAAGATATACAGCACGACCTGCAATACCATTGTATACAGGTCCCTCTTTCGTTGTAATAACAAAAGAAACATTACCGACAGCTATAAATTTAGTAGGTTTCTTATCTTTGTTCACATAAATAGTTACTTTGGAGGCATTGAGTTCATCATTTTTCTTTTTGATATTTACGTCACCTTTAAATACTGATATACCTGTATTTTGATCAGAAAAAAAAGAGTTTGCTTTCACTTTTAACTCTTCTGCTGAAATGAGTGTTGAAAAAGTTGCCATGAGGAAAAATATTGTTGTTTTTTTCATTTATTTACTCTCTTGAAGTTGAATTTTTGCTTGAACATTTTTAGAAAAAATTCTATTTTTATTGTTATTATAATGGATATATTTACCCTTTATTGTACTTTTATTAAAATAAGCAACATATCCTACATCACTTATTACAACAGAAGTTTTTTTATTATAAATTGCTTTTTGTGTTTTAAAAGTAAGTCCATCATCCCTTACATAAATAACATCTCCGCTTAAAGTGACATTATTGTTTTTATAAACACCATGATCTGCTTTCATATTTGCAATATAACCTTTTTCATTATCTGTATAATCCATTTTTTCTATAGTATATCTATTAGAATATCGTGTTGCAGTACTTCCAATCATAATAGTACGCAATGACTTTACATCAAGCTCATACATTGTAAAATTTTTCAATTCAAACAATGGAACATCTACAAAAGCCTGCTGTTTTATATGTAAAGGTTTGAAAAATATATAAATACTAATTAAAACACCTAATATAAGGGAGAAAAAGATTGATATTTTGATGGACTACTCCTCTATCCAAAGAGATAAAAATTCTTCTCTCTCATCATTTTCTTCAAGAATAATATCGATCATCTCCCGTACTGCTCCATCGCCACCTTTTTTACTTAAAATAGTGTCTACACTTTTTTGAATATCACTAACACCGTCTTTTGGTGTAAAACTTCGCCCTACACTATTAAGCATTCTATAATCATTTAGATCATCCCCGATTGCAGCAACTTCATAAAGTTCAATATTCAATTGAGTAACTATTTCATGTAAGATAGCCGCTTTATCTTTGATACCTTGATAAAGATATTGTATACCCAGCTCATCAGCACGTTTTTGGACAATAACAGAGTTTCTTCCAGTAATAATTGCAACATGATGACCAAGTTTTATCCAACTGGCGATTGCGAGACCATCTTTTACATTGAACTCTTTTGTTTCTGATGTATCACTGGCATATATAATTTTACCATCGGTTAAACAACCATCAACATCCAAGACAAGTAATTTAATCATAAGACATCTTTTGTACTTGGAATTCCAACACGAGTATTTAAAGTTGTTGCTCTTCGAATTGCCACAGCTACGGCTTTAAAAGCGGCTTCTATTATATGGTGTTTGTTTTTTCCGCGTAGTTCAACAATATGCATGCTAATTCTTGCATTAAGAGCAAAAGCTCTAAAAAATTCCTCTACAAGTTCAGTATCAAACTGCCCTACTTTACCATAGACATCAAGTTCAAAAACTAAGAAAGGACGGTTGCTCAGATCTAAGTCACAGCTCACGCAAGCTTCATCCATGACAATATTGGCACTTCCAAAACGCTCCATCGCTTTCACGGGATAAATGGCTTCTGCTAAAAGCCCTCCAAGTACAATACCAATATCTTCAACACTGTGATGATCATCAATATGTGTATCACCTTTGCATACTATATTCAAATCTATCAATGAGTGTTTGGAAAAGCTCTCAAGCATATGGTCTAAAAAACCAACACCAGTTGCAATGTTGCTTTTTCCAGTACCATTAAGATCTAATGAAATCGTAATATCTGTCTCTTTTGTCGTTCGTTTCTTTGTTAACATTATCTAATCCTCTCGCACAATAAATGCATTTTTAAATTTTCCGTGAGCTTTATAATCACGTGCTTCTTGTTCACCTTTAAAACCAGTTAGCCATACTTTGAACATTCTTCCATTGACTGTTTGCATATCTTTTATAATTGTTTTATATCCATCAGTATTATCATATTTTTCTTGAGTGGCTATTGCTCCTGTTATATGAGAGAATGAACCAATTTGAATGGCATATTTCCCAGCTAATGACATTTTTTGTGGTAATTTTTTCAACTCTTTTTTCGTTGGTATATTACGCTTGCCCTTTCCTTCAAAACCAAGTACTTCTAAAGTAACTGGTGCTGTACCTGTGCCTATCATGTCAATTTTCGATGCTGCAGCCTTCGATAGATCAATAATACGTGTTGAGACAAAAGGTCCTCTGTCATTAATACGTACAACAGTGCTTTTTCCATTACGTCTGTTTGTTACCTTTACAATTGTATTCATAGGCAGTGTTTTATGTGCTGCTGTCATTGCCCACATATTATACTTTTCCCCATTTGATGTTAACTTTCCATGAAAGCTGGGTCCATACCATGATGCATAACCTCGGAACGTATCACCCACACTCACTATCTGAGGATAGTATTTTTTTCCATGAACTACATAAGGACGCATCGTTGCGTGAGAGTACTTTTTCTTTTGTGGTGTAGAACGGTATGCACTTCTATCATCTGTATATGTTTTAGATGGAGAATAGTTATAACTTCTATAGGTACCTGGTCCTCTTGTACTACAGGCAGTAAAAAACAGAGAAAAACCAATAAAGAAAAAAAGGAATGATTTATTCATAGAGTTTTAACCTTTCTCCGACTTTTATTAAAGATCCATGCAGATGATTTTGAGAACGAATATTTTGGATACTGATTCTATGAGCTTTTGCAATGGATTCTAATGAATCACCCCTTTTAACCAAATAATAATGCTTAGAAGATATTTTGTTATGAACACTACGTTTTGGAATAGGAATAATTAATCTTTGTTTCAACTTCAATCTATTGCTTTTCAAATTGTTAAAATCTTTAATTACTCTATACGAAACACCATATCTTTTCCCAATATATGAGAGGTTATCCCCTTTTGAAACGATATGAACTTTATAAATATTTTGAACAGGTTCTTTTTTGTAATTTTGCTTAAACTCTGCAAGTTTAATATAAGGAATGTAGATATCATAACCTTTTGAATATGGTGGAACAAAATCATATTTTAAATGTCTATTTAATTTTTTAAGATCTTTAAGCGGAATATGAATCAATTTTGATATTCGCGATAAAGATTCTCCACTTGATAGCTTAACTGTTGCAATAGAATATGCATTTGCTCTGTTTAAAAGGTATTCATATTCACTATGCAATAAATACTGTTCATCACTTCCAATAAGTGCCAAGGCTATAATCTTACGAATGTAGTTTCGACTTTCTTTTGGAATATATCTTTTCTTTGGGTCAAGTAAAATACTAAGATCGTCTGTACCTGCTTTTTTAATTGCACGATTCAGACGACCACCACCACAGTTATATGCGATTGCGGCCAAATACCATTTACCAAAACGCTTATGTAGTGAAGAGAGATATTTTGCAGCAGCTTCTGTTGATTTTATCAGGTCTCGTCTTTCATCAACATACTCATTGATTTTTAAATTGTAAAGCTTTGCAGTAGGAGGCATAAATTGCCAAAGACCAGCCGCACGCTTATTAGAATAAGCTTTTGTTCTAAAATTTGATTCAGCCATTGCAAGATAAAGAAATTCTTGAGGAACATCATATTCACAAAGTGTACTTTTTATAGCAGGAATAAAAAGGTATGCATCATTCATAGCACGAAAAAAATGTTGATCTTTTTTAAGGATTTTTCTTTTCATCTTATTCATAACAGGATCATACAGAAACGATGGCTCTATATCAAATGAGTTAAGGAGTTTTAACTCTTTGTCTGTATTTCTATCGTACGTTAAATTTGCAAAAAGAATAAATGGAAATAAAAGTAAAAATATATATCTTTTCATGAACAACTTTTTATTATTAAATTTTTTAAGATTTTATCCAAAAATTCATTAAAAAAAGTTGTAAACAAGTTGATATTAAGAAATATGAAAGAGTTTTAGGGCATTCTCAGTCGTTAATTTTTCTATCTCTTCTCTTGGCATTTCTAAGATTTCTGCCATTTTTTGAGCAACAAATGTCGTATAAAAAGGCTCATTTCTCTCCCCTCTATGCGGTGTTGGCGTGAGATAAGGGCCATCTGTCTCAATGATAAGCTTCTCTTTTGGTATACGAGAAAGTATGTTTACCAATTTTTTTGCATTTTTAAAGGTCACAACACCACCGATTCCAAAGTAAAAGTTCTCATCTGCAAGGCTTAAAAGTTCATCATCAGCGTTAAAACAGTGCAGTACTCCACCCACTTCAGAAG
>Ga0256828_1001532_pt1 | contig 14289 bp, 12 predicted proteins | sample CV88metaG_FD_185993 | JGI IMG/M metagenome (GOLD analysis project Ga0256828, IMG submission 185993) | Hydrothermal vent microbial communities from East Pacific Rise, Pacific Ocean - CV88 | ecosystem: Environmental > Aquatic > Marine > Hydrothermal vents | place: Pacific Ocean: East Pacific Rise...
CCAAAATAGATTATTGTGATATTATTATCAAAGTTTATCTAAAATGGATCAAAAATTTTTTGAAGCAAAAAAATGTAGTTGCGATCATTTGTATAGCGCCCCCAACTACTGTTGCGCTTTTGTATTTATATAATACTCACATGCTCGAGAAGCAACTCGAGCATCTCTCTTAATACCACCATATCCCGCCCCGTATTAAACGACGCAGGGTTAAATGGAGCAATTTGCCCCACTTTGGAGAACGGAAGTGCTCTCCAGTTAAAATCCATGTCGACTACAAAATGAGTCGCTTTCGGATTCTCCTCTAATGCTCTTTCGATTACTTTAGCTGTTCTTCTAGATATTTTCATAATATCCTCCTACTATTTTTTATTATCTTAATATCAGATTAATTAAGAGTAGTTCTAAAACAAACCATTTCAAACAAAAACAAAAATAGACGATAAAATCTCAGGAGAAAACATGGGAGCTTTAAGAAAAAACTATTATGAATTATTAGAAAAAGAAGCACAAGGAATATACGAATACAATGATTATTCAAAGAAAAATTCTTTATATGAAAAATCAATAGCACAATTATCAAAAATTGCAGGTTTAAACCCAGCCATTGCAAAATTATTGCTTGTTGGTGGTGGTAGAATGGGTGCTGCTAGTGGATTTGATAAAAAAATAGCTTCTGTTGCAGGCATAGGAGATGGAGCTGCTGGTGCTGCTCTTATGACTCCATATCTTTTAAATTCAATGCAAAGAATGTCTGATACAAATCAGATTAGGAAAGAAGCAAATTATTACAACGGAGCAGGGAACTTCCAAGATTATGGCGCAAGCAAACAGATGCAGCATGCTCTAAGGGTAGCTAATAAAGGATTATTAACTGCTGGTGGTATTGGAGCAATGGGGGCTCTAGCTGCAGGTAAAGGAGCAGCTGCTGGAACAATGTTAACTGCTTTAAACCCATCATTATTGTTAGGAAAAGGAGCAGCTGCCATAGGAATGGCTTCAGGTGGATGGGCAGCCGCTATACCAGCGTTACTTGCTTCAGGTGTCCTTAGTTCAAAATTATTCAATGGAAAACTTAACCCAAAATCAAATAAAATAACAATTCCTCAACCAAGAATACCTGGGGCTGCTGATCTTCTTAGTGCATCAACATATAGAAGACATGCTCAAATGCTACAAATTATGCAAAATCAGGGGTTACTTCAACCTGGAGACATTGTTCTTGCAAGCATTTTAAATGATATTAATTTAAATACTTCAGCATTAATTCCTATGTATTCTAAAATGCTGGGAAATTCAAAAGATGTCAATGTAGCAAATACTTCAAATGATTTAATTAGTTTATTTGAATCAGGAGATAGATTTTCTGCCAAATTTGATGAAGATGGTAATAGATTAAATAAAAATGATTTAAATAATAGAAAAGCATTTTACAATTTAATGCAAAGTGCTGAACTTGGTACTACGGATTTATTATATAAAGTAGCAGCACCATTAATGTATATGGTTACTGGGAAAAAATATAGTGAGTTTGCAGCAGAAAAATGGGATATTGAAAATATAGGACAAGGCTCAAAATTAGAAGCAAAAGACAGAGCCGCAAAAAAACTCAATGTTTCTACTAATTTATTTATGGCAGCAGACACTTCTGCTGATCAATGGTTAGGTGCACCTGATTATGAAAGCAAAATGCTTGGTTTAATCGGAAACATGCATGAGATTTTAAGAGCAGGAACTCTTAGTCTTTTTGACATTAGAGCAGGAATTGCTGGAGGAGGTTCAGGAGAATTAGGAAAATATAGTTCAGCTTTTAATTTATCAACTTATATTGAAGATGAATTAAATAGAAAAAAAGACCCATTAGAAGAAAAAGGATTTGTTGATAATTATTTAGGAGCGCCTGGAAAAGCTTTAATTGGTTCTTTGAGGTTTTTACCAAGATTATATAATACAGTTAAAAAGATTAACACAGGTCAAGATACTTCTGAAAAAATAGCCAATGGTACTCTAGGCAAATTTTTTGGGATTGAAGAAGTCACTTCATTGAAATCATACAATCTTCCAGAAATCAGAAACCCTATAAAAGCATTAAAAGAAGGATTTCAAAATAAAATTAAGAAATCTCTCGGCATAAGAAGCAGAGATGAAATTCAAGAAGAGTTCTATAAACAATTAACCTCAGCAAAACATATTGATTCAAAAGCATCAATGGAAAAATATATGGGAGAAGTATTCCCAAATGACATGCAACTTGTTTTACATGAATTAAAACAACAAACAACATATCTCGCTGATCTTCTTAATTGCCAAGGATGCAAAGCAAGTAAATTAGAAATGACCTCTAAGAAATGGAGAGGAAATTTCGGAGATTTTATGGAAGAAGAGGATTACCAAAAGAAATTATTTCAAAAAGCAGCAAGAGGAACCAAAAAATCATTAGGAATGCTTAAGAAAAGCTTTGGTGGATATCTTGGTCAAGATGGTTGGTTGATGGGTAAACTAGCTAAAGCTGCTGGTATAGAAATGAATGAAGATAAAGACGGTATTCTTCATGCAGAAACAGAAGATTTTGGTATACTCAATGAGTTCAAAAATAAATGGAAAAACAGAGTCAAGAAAAAAACAGGGAAAGAACCTGGGGTAATTGATGCTGAAATAATTGAACCAAGATCTAGCGTAGATAAACGTCAAAATAAATTAATTATTCAAAGAGAAGAAGAAGCAAGATTTAATGCTTTATTTCAAATCAGAGACTTTACTAAAGAAATTAGAGATTTTATTCAATGTCAAAATGAAGCATACGGTGTAAAATGTACTAATGGCCATTTTGCTGGTAAACTTGGAGCGCTTGCTGGGTTGCATAATGAAGTAGAACCCGAAGAAGATGATGGAGACATGTTCTTTGGAGGCGGCGGAGGAGACTCTGATTATGAATCATGTAGAGAAAGATGTCGTAAAAAACGAAGTAAAAGGGCAATGAGAAGTTGTCTAAAAAAATGTAGAATGTCTTCTAAAAATAAAAATCCAAAAGGGAAAAAGCCTTGGTATAAAAAACTATTTGGCAAAGTAAAAGGATTTGGTGGAAAATTATTAGGAGGAGCTTTAACTCTAGGTTCTCTCATTGGTATACCAAGTATTGATCTTTTTGATTCAAAAACAACTGGTCCTACTGTTGATGATAAAAAACCAAAGAAAACTTCGGTTAAGCCAGAACCTTATACAACAAAAAAAGCAAATACTCCTAAAGTAAAAAAAGGATTTTGGGCTAGAGTCTGGAATATATTTATGAAAAAAGCAAAGAAAAGTTTCGGTGGAAAAATACTCAGAATACTCGGAAAACTTGCTGGTAAATTATTAGGAGCTGTTGCAAGTGGACCACTTGCTGTAGTAATGATTTTATGGGGAGTATGGGACTTAATGAGTATATCTTGGGATATAGCAAATATGCTTTGGTCTTCGTATAAATTAGCTAAATCTGCTCCAGAAGTTGATGAAACAGTTGCCGCTAATATTCAAAAAGAAGTAGATCAATCTACACCAAGTATCACTCAAATCTTAAAAGACCCAAATGCAAAAAGAGTAGCAAGAGGAAGATTTAATAAAGATTTATATAACACTGATTCTTCAAGATTATATCAAGTAATGCAACATTATGATTTCGAAGACATCAAAGCACAATATAGTAAAGTTAAAAAATTATCAACTTCTCATGAATCGGCTCAATACAAATCATTGATGGAAATTGAACAATTAATGCAGAAGAATAAAGATTTTAAACAACAATTTGAAAGTTTATCACAAGAAGAATTCCAGAAAAAATTTGAGCTTTATCAAAAAGATAAAGATAAATTTATGGAAGAGTTTGGTTTAACGATGAAACAAAAATCAGATGAACAAACACAAGTGATGGTTCAAAATGCTCAACTTACAGCACAAGTTGTATTAAATATACAAAATTTAACAGGAATGATTGGCAAATTAAATGAGAATATGAATAGAGAAATTAATGTTATGTCCCAAATGTTAGGACAATTAATTCAATTGAATAAATTAGAAATAAATACAGTAAAAGATGCAATATAATATAAAGGAATAAATAATGGCAATTCCACAAATAAACAACAATGGATTAAATATGGGGATAGTTGGTACTCTCCCTGGTTTTAATAGTAATATTGATTTTGCTTCAAGGGATTTTGAAAAAGATTTGCTTAGAAATATTAGTTTTATAGATTTTATTCCAGCAACATATTCAATCCCTTGGGTAAAAGATGTAATAGCAAAAGGATTAAGCTTAATAAACATAGATGGAGTAACAGGAGATACAACAACAGCAGGTCTTAACTCATTATACAATTACACTTCCCCTGACAACACTGCCACTGCAGTGTTTAAAAAAATAGTTGAAAGATATTTAGGAACAGGAAATGATGTTGATGGAGTGAGGCTTGTTGCTTCAAATGATACTGTTTTCAATGAAACAATATCAAATCAATTTAATGAAAATAATATTGTAGATGATTTAACACAATTAGGAACGTCAGTTGCTTCCAAATTTGGTAAACTTGGAAAAGCGGTTGAAATGTTGTCAAATGGAGGAACTGAAACTGCAAGTAAAGTTGCTTCTGGAATAATCAAGATGGATTACGAACAAGCGTTTAAAATCCTTGGTAGTGATACCTTAAATAGCGGAGGGATGCTTTCTGACTTAATTAAACGAAAAGCTTTAGGATTAACACTCGCAACCCCTCACATCTTCGAAGAGAATACTTATCAAAATTCAATCACTGTTTTTATAAAATTAACATCTCCTACAGGAGATAAAGCAGATATAGAAAAGTATATAATTAATCCATTAAATCTGTGTTTGATATTAGCAGCTCCTTTATCTTACGATGGATTAACATATGGTGTTCCTTTTATATGGAATATTAAATCTTATGGGAATGTTGATTTTAGTGTAGGAGCAATTTCAGCAATTACTATCACAAGAGGTTCAATGGAAACAATTTATAACGATGAATTATTGCCTATGTCTGTTGATGTAAGAATGACTATTTCCTCTTTATCAAATAATTTTTCAATAATGTCTCCTACATTAACTTTAGAGGGAGCTCCTCAAGATTTCAAAATTAAAGACGTAGCAACTGAAAATAATATTATGGGTATGGCTACTCCTTATCAAAACATTAAACAATTAAAAGAGACAAATATACAACACATAAGTTTAACATTGTAAATTAATACAACAATAACCAATAGATAATAGATTATATAATATAAAACAAAGGAGTTTAAATGTCAGTTGGCATAAATGAAGAAATTCCTATTGTAGAAACAACTGAAACAAATGAAGTAGTTGAAGCAGCAGGAATTAATAATATAAAAGAAATTTTAACGGAAGCAAGTGAAATATCCAAAACTTCTACAAAAAATAAAAAAATTAAATCAGATAATATTGGAATACAAGAGTCAGAAAGTATAGATAATATAGAACTTGAAAATGTTAAAGTATGTCTTGAAGATGGGGAATTTTTAGAAATTGATTTAGACAAAATGCTTTCTGTTTTATCAAAAAAGGATTAAAAGTGAAACTAAGTAAAAAGATACTTGAAGAAGTATCTAGATGGAAAAAAGAGGTTTCTTCTGGAAACTTTTCTAAAGAAAATATTTCTAAAATAAGAAAGAATGTTGCAAAATCTCCTGAAGAATACTCTGCTGGGTTAAATAAAGGTTCAAGAAATATAGCATCAAAAATTGATGCTGATTTTGATGATTCAAAAATGTCTTTAATAAAAAAACCAGCAGATTCAATTAAAGGAATGATGTTTGGGAATTATTATCAACAACCATCTGTTTTTGGAAATTCAACTATTAGAGTACCAGACAAGGTTGGGTTAGCGAATACAATTGCTGGAAGTCTTATTGGATTAAATCCAAGAAAGATGTCTCCTATTGAAAAATCAATATTAACAAGACATGAGACTAATGAAGCAAAATATTTTGATCAAGGAGATATTTCTTTAGCTAAAGTTGGAGTAAACGATAAATTAAAAGGAATGCACAATACAATGAAAGTAATTGCTGATGAAGCGCGAGATGTAAATTTATATAATAATCTTTTTGGAAAAGAAGGTGCTCCTTTAATATATAAAAAAAGACAACAAGCTGAATCTCCAGTAATGCAAAGTAAATTAGGTTTTTCTTATGATGATATAAATTATGGAAATCATGCAACTATAAAAAACAAGATCAATTCTTATGAAAAAAATATTGTCCAAAAAGAGCTTGATGAAAAGAACGATAAAATGGCAGATGTAATGGTTGCATCAATGGATAATAATTATCCAGATGATAATATTTTAGGAAGAATCAAAAACAAAGTTGATTCTATTAAAAATATAAGAAAAGCAACTAAAATGATGTATTCTCCACTTCAGGCTTATAGTATTAATAAATAAAGGAAAAATATATGGAAACAATAACGCAGGTATTTAGTTTTATATCGCAAAACTCAGAAATGATATCTTGGTTTATTTCAACTGTTCTTGGAGGTTATATCGGATACGATTATTTAAAAAAACCAAAACAAAAAACACCCAAAGAATCACAAAACCAACAAGATCAAAAAAAAGAAGGGTTTGATGCAAGAAAAGCAAAAGAAGTAAAAACTTTATTCGATGAAATACTCCAAGATAAATTTAATTTTTATTTTGTCACGGAAATTCTTCCAATTTATGGAGCAGGAAAAACTCCAGATAAAAAACAATTAAATGAAATAAAAGAAAAATTTATGATAGACGTCACTGTTTTTATTAATAAAAATTTTAAAGAAGAATTAAAAAAATATTATACATCAGAAGGAATAAAGATGTATATTATAGAAAAATTCTTTTATAAATTAAATAAATTTGATACTCAAATCAATCGACCTACTTCACAAAAGAAAGACGATGATAAACTTTACAATGTATAATAAGGAGAAATAATGATTCAAGAAAATCCAAAAAAACTAAAATTACTTCAAGAGATGTCTTGGGATGATGAAGAAAATCTTTCTGGAATTGAAGATGAAAATGATTTAGTAGTAGAAAAATCAAAATTAACTGCTCATAAACAAGCAGAGTCTGCTTTAGAGACACTTGGGTTCATTGAAGATTTGGATAAAAAATTTGATAATCTTTATAAAGAAGTTCTTGGCAAAGACGATGATTTGCATCTATTTTCTTCAAAAGTTCAAAGATTTGAATTAAATTCTTTGTCTGCGTTGTATAAAGAGAAGGTTCAAAAAGAAGAAGCAGACTTTGATATGTCTGACTATAAAAAAGTCCAAAAAGATATTCAAAAAATATTCAATAATGAAACAGAAGATATTCTCAAGATATTTCAATCAACAAATATTTCTAGTCAAAGAAAAGAATTATATGAAATGTATGATGAAGTTGCGGATATCAACTTTATTGCTTATAGAATGCTCAGAGTATATCTTGACAATATAATGATTAAAAATACAGAAACGAAGAACTTCTTAAATGTTGTAAAAAATGATCAAAATAAAATGCTTTCTAAGATTGATGAAACAAAGCTCGAGCATATTCAAAAACTAGTAGAATTAATTATGGTTTTCTTTAATATGCAAGGAAAATTAAAAAATCAAATTCTTCCAAAAACATTGAAATACGGAGATTACTATGTTGAAGTAGTTAATCTTGAGCCGATGGATGAAATAATTAATAGGCAACCAAAATTATTAACAGAAAGCTTCACAATTGAAGAAGAAGGGAAAAGAAAAACATATAAAGATCTTAAATTAGCGGTATTTGAATCAGATTATAAACCAAGAGAAATTCAAGAAACTGGACATGAGTTTCAAGAACAAGATATGTCTTTTTCACAAAAACTCAAGAAATTTAAAGAAAAAACATATTCTAAAAGAAGAACATTAGAAGAATTTGATTTGTCTTTTATAAACCAAAGCATAGATGAAGAAGATGAATTTAACATTGAAGAGTTGCTTGATTTAGATTTAGATGTTATGGATAATATTTATTTGAGGCTTCTTGAACCATCACAAGTACTAAAAATAGAAAAGGATGGGATTTTATTTGGATATTTAATTATCGAAGATATTTCTGAAGATAAAAATGGAAGTGAAGAAGAAATTAATATCTATAAAAGATTTTTGAGTGATAATGAAAATACAACTACTAATGATAAAAAAGCAGAAGAGATAGCTGATGTTTTAACGGATAAAGTCTCTACAAAAATAGCAGAACTTCTTCATCAAGATGAGAAAGCATTAGATGAACTCGAGGATAATTTAAAAATTTCACTTAAAGTAATTATTTATCATAAACTTTTAAGAAAAGAAAAATTAAAGTTTAGATTTGTTGATCCTTCAAATATCTCAAATTTCCATACAATAATTGATAAATTTTCTCCTTATGGTACAAGTATTTTTGATCCAATTATTCAACCAGTAAAAATGTATACTATTGGATTAATGACGAGTATTGTTTCAAGACTCAGTAGAGCATCTGTTGTAAGAAAGTGGAATATTGAAGTAGGAAATAAAAGAAATTATACTGAAATAGTAGAGAGAGTTAAAAGAGATTTAAAAAATAAAAGTGTAACTTATGATAGTTTAACGAATATTAAAAATATTGCTTCGATGATTACTGACTATAAGGATATCGCGACTGTTACAAAAGATGGTCAACGATATATTGATCTTGAAATATTACCAATGCACGATAGATCACTTCCTATCCAGGAATTACAGGACCTAAGAAATGAGTTAGTGGCTGCAACTGGTATTCCAAGTGTTTATTTGAATATTGGCGATGCTATTGATATGAGAGAAACATTAGTAAATCTTAATATTAACTTTGCAAATAATATTATTACTTTACAGAGTTTAGTAGAAGATGCAATGAATGATCTCATGAATGGAATATTTAAGAAAATATTGTATTTAAACGGAGTTGATGAACAAACAATATCTGAATTCAATATTTCTCAATATTTTAAAATAACAATGAACCCACCTCTAGTATTACAATTACAATCTATGGAGAGTTTAATTGGTTCAATTACAAATATTCTTGGAGTACTAAACCAAGCACAATTCCAAATTGACCCAGAAGTTCTTCTTCAAAAATATATTCCAAATATCAATTGGGAAGAATTGAAAAAATCTGGTGAAAATTTAACTAAAGATGAAGTTAAAAAACAAATAATCTCTCAAATGTCTGGAATGGATTCCGGAGGAGGTTTCTAGAAATAGAAGAGCTTAGCTCTTCTATTTTTTTGTGTTTTAAAAAAACAATCGAAAATAGATTGAATGAGAATAATATCACATCAATCTATTTTCGATATTAAAGTAAACTGAAATATTTTAACTAAGTTATTTCTTTCAGTTTTATTAAAGATCCATTTTAGATTGTATTGATATTATTATCAGAGTTGATCCAAAATGGATTGAAAATTTTTTTGACAAGTTTTCCCAAGACTCAAACATCAACAATAATAAACATATAAAAAACAATCTAAAATAGATTAAATACATACTATAAAAGAAAGGAGTTCTAAAAATGAAACTTCCAGGCACTAAAATTTGCAGAGCAATATATCATTATTCATTATATTACATACATAAAATATATCTAGTAATGATTAATTTTGTAAAATAATATATAAAGGAAAATTTATGATACAATATATAAAAGACAAAAACATCAATAACATAACAGAATTAAGCATCATTTTACATAAAGGATGTAATCTTGGTTGTTCTTATTGCACACAAGAGAGATACAGTGATTCAAATGATGAAAAAATGACTCTAGAAACTTTTAAAAAGTTCTATCAAGATTTTGGTTTTAAGAATTTAAATAAAGTAATTAATCTTGAATTATTTGGAGGAGAACCTTTATTAAATTTTGAAACAATAAAGGAAATCTTTGATTATTTATACAATGATTTGTCAGAAGAACAGTGCAAATTAATTTATGTAAAAATTAATACAAATGGTATTTTAATAAATGAAGAAGTTATTGAATATTTTAAGTTCATTGGAAAAGAATTTAATTTAAGATTTATAATTTCATATGATGGATTATGGCAAGATCAAAGATCAAACCCAGAACAAAATAAACTTATAGTTGATAACATTCATAAAGTACTTGATAATTGTTTATCTAAAGCAACTAAATTATCTTATTCTGTATATTTGCATCCAGAAAAAATACTCAAAAATCATTTATGGTTTATGCAAAATTTTTTGATATCAGAGAACCAAATTCAATATTATTTGATTAGGGAACCGTGGCTATGGAACGATGAATTATTTGGAAAATACAAAAAAGGATTTACTGAATATTTTAAATATTATTTGGTAAAAGAAAAACAATATGGATTAATTCCTGGTTATATTCAAAATAAAATCCAAGAAATAAATAACCCAAAAAACGGATGCAATATGGGTTATTCAAGATTTACTCTTATGCCAGACTACAATAAAACAGAAACGCTATCAAATTGTGGTTTAGATAATGAATTTAATTACGACCCAAGAGTAAACTATGAAGAAATAGAGGATAATTGCAAAGATTGTGAAATAAAAGATCATTGTAATAAATTATGTCCAAAGAAAATAAATTATAAAAATTCAAGAGACCTGAATTATTTATGTGAAATAAAAAAGTTCGAGTATAATTTATTTTTAAAAAACAAACAAGATGTTATAAAATAGGAGGAAAATATGAGCGAAAATATTAATGAAAAAAAACAAGAAATGGTAATTGATGAAGAAGAATTAAAGAAAGCAATTGAAAAAACCAATATTCAAATGCTATTTAAATGGAAAGGTTCAATTAATAGTCTAGATGAAGTTATTGATTTACCTGAAAGAGTAAAGGTTGTTTTTGGGGTTGAAAGTCTTTTTGAAACAGGGTTTTCTTTTATAATGTCTCAAAACAATGAACTAAAAAAAATAGGGTTTGGATATATAAAAGAAGCAGTAGCTATCTTTGCCAGCCTAGGAAGAGATTTTGTGAAAGATGCAAGAGATGATTTAAAACAATTAAAACAATTGAAAGAGGGAGCTGTAAAAGAAAATATTGATCAGCTAGAAAAAGATTTTGATGAAATATATAATCTCGTTTCAAGTGCGTTATCAGAGATAGATATTGAAGAATAATAAAGGAATTTGTCATGGAAGAAAATTTTACAAAAGAAATTAAATCAACAAAAAAAGAAACATTTACTTTTTCATTAATCAATACCAAACAATGTAATTTTGCATGTTCTTATTGTTATGAGCAAGGAAATTTTGAAAATAAAGAATACTCAAGAGAAGATATTGAGAAAATATATGATACTCTTAAACTAAACAATGCAAGAAAGATATCATTAATGATTATCGGAGGGGAACCGACTCTTTCAAAACACACCCCCTATTTATTTGAGCTAATTCTGAAAAACGCAGAAAAAGACAATATTGAAATGGAAAAAATAGTTGTAATTACAAATGGATATTCATTTAAATTAATTAAAAACTTTTTCTCTGAAGATTTTTTAAATAAATATCAAGATAAAATACAAATTCAAATATCGTATGATGGAAAAATTATACAAGATAAATTTCGTGTAATAAAAAAAGGTGATGAAACATTAGGAACAAGTTCTCAAGTATTAAAGACGATTGAACAATGTTTGGATTTTGGTTTTGATACTGTAATAAAATCAACTCTTTCTTTTGGAGGATTTGAGTATGTTTCCGAAGTGTTAAAAGAACTTAGGGATTTAAATTTATATTATCAAAATAAATATAATGATAAAAAAATTCGTTTTTATTATGCAGTAACTGAAGTAAAAGAAAGTATAGATCAATTACCAAAAGATTTTATACAAGATTACTTAAAAAAATATATGCCTATGATATTACAAGAAGAACTTATTAATATTAAAACATTTGGTGCTCCTTTAACAAAATGGTTAAGAGATGCTAAGTATAATAGAAAACCAGTGGATTGTCAAGCAGGTATTAATTTATTTTCAATTAATACTGAGTTGGAAATAGAATATTGTCATCACGCAAGTTATCTTGATATACCAAGAAAAGATAATAAAATGATATATGGAAAGATTACTGATATTTCTAGTTTTGATAAATTAAAAGAAACAAAAGCAATTTTATCAGAAAAAATAAACAACAAACCACAAGGACATCCATGCGAGATATGTGAGGCTGTTTATTGTTTAAAATGCCCAATCCACAATTACGAACAATTCTATAAAAATAGAGATCAAAATAATTTTGATAATTTATTTCAAGAATTTGAAAGCGATTCTTTATGTTTTTATTATAAAGAACTTAGCAAATATCTACATGCTTTTAATAAAAAAGTAAAAATATTTTAGAAAGGAAAAAATAAATGTCAAGTATATATTGTGTATGCGATTATTCTAATAATTGTAATTGTTTAGGGACAGAATTTGAAGGAGACGAAGGTTGTACAACCCTTGGATCATGTCCATCATACACCGATGATTCAATATATGGTCCAGGAATATTAAATGTTTCTTTTACAAACACAAACACATGTGACGCATATTATCCAGCAGGATCTGTAGATGTAAACGAATTTACATCATATATTGAGGATAATGTTGAGGTAGGAGAGTTAATTGGAGATGATGACATCAAAACTTTATGGGATGCTGTTGATGAATTAGAAACTTTAATTGGCAAATCTTTAGGTTACACCAGACCAACGGAGATGAGTGCTGGTGATAAAATATACGCAACTCATGTTTTGTATGCGTTATATAATCTGCAATTATTTACATCTCCAACAGCAGATGGGACTTATTATGATGGAGAAACAACTGGATTAATAACTCTACAAACAGATTATTCAATTGCACCAAGAGAATTAATTAGAGCAAACCAATTTAAAACAATTGCTGCTTGGATGACAACAATCGCTTCATATTGTATATGTGATTCATACAATATGACTATATGTTGTCAATGCGACGTTGTATGCGATTGCAATTACTAATAAAAAAAGGAGGAAAAAATAATGATTAAATATTATGCTTTTTTAAGAAAGCTTCATGATGGAAATTGGGAAATATTAGAAATTCGTCCTTTATCTCAAACAATAGATGATATTTTAAAATTAAAAGAATATGATACCGCTTTCCCTATTTCAAATTCAGCAGTTGTATTGTATAACGAAGTACTTGTTTCTATTAATGAAATATTAAGAGTAAAAAAGGAATTTAATAGAAAAGAAATCACAGAAGAAGATTTTATAATTATTGATTTGAAAAAAATAAAAGAAAGATCAAAAGAATTAAATTCAAAGAAAAAAATAGTAAAGGATGAAGATTTAATTAACGAAGAAATTTTTGAAAAAGCAAAAACAGAAATTCTTCGAAAAACAATCAATAGATGGTTTCCAAAAATTAATTTATATTCAATTATGAGTTTTATTGAATATATTGATTTAAATAATTTTTTTGTGTCCAAAGGGTATTACATCACCGATGAAAACAAAGAAGATATTTTTATTGAAATCATAGAAAAAAACGAAGAAGATATTTTAAATAAATTAGAAAATTTATTAGCAATCAAACAAGAGCTTCTTGAATTTAAAACAAATTATTCTTTATATTTTAGATTAAAAGAAGAATTAGATTATCTTAGTTTTTGGGATTTTGAATCAATAGACGAAGCTCTTTCTGAATTGAATCAAAAAGTAATTGATATGAAAAATGAAAATATTTTAAATACAACTTCAGATGAATATAAAAAATTAATAGAGGATGTTAAACAAGCATATATTGTCTATAAAAAATCAGATAAAATACAAAAAGAAATTGAAGATAAAATTGTTAAAATACAATCAGTAAAAGATAAAATGTATCAAATTTTTGGTACTAAAGAAATCGCTGCTAAAAAATTAGAATCATTTTTTGAAGAGATTGATGAATTATTAGGAGAAGAAAAATAAAGGACAATATATGAATACAATATATAAACATTTTCATATTATACCGACTGTTTTTTGCGAGAGAGTTTGCCCTTATTGCATTAATTCAAGTAAAGAATTCAAGGTTATGGACTTTGGGTTCTTTACTTCTTTTGTAGATTCAATAAAAACACTTAATTCAATATCAGATAAAAAAATAATTTTTGAATTTAATGGAGGAGAATTTACATTAGTACCCAGCATAAATAATTTTTTTGAAGAAATAGTAAAAAGAGATATAATTTTA
>Ga0256828_1001533_pt1 | contig 14285 bp, 13 predicted proteins | sample CV88metaG_FD_185993 | JGI IMG/M metagenome (GOLD analysis project Ga0256828, IMG submission 185993) | Hydrothermal vent microbial communities from East Pacific Rise, Pacific Ocean - CV88 | ecosystem: Environmental > Aquatic > Marine > Hydrothermal vents | place: Pacific Ocean: East Pacific Rise...
GCATATGTATTTGATTGTTTTCTATCGGTAACTCTATAATCTTACCTTGTAAAGATACCGAATTTTTAAATTTTAAATTATTATCCAATAATGTATATCCATATAAAACATTTATTTTATTTATTTGAAAAAACTTAAAAAATTTTTCTGCATAATTATTATTTTTAAAAACTATTACAATCTTATGAGGACTAGGCTTTCCTCTTATGTTTTTTATTATTCTAAATAATTTATTTTCACAATACAATCGGTAAAACTGATAAAAATATTTTTCTCTATATAAAAACTTATCATTTTCAATTGAATTTAGAATTCCACCTAAAATTTGTTTTTCATTATCACAAATATCATCATTATATATATCTATAAATTTTATATACAATTTATTGATTACTTTTAAAAATAAACCTATTAACTTGAAAATAAAATTTCTATTGTAAATCTCTAATCTATTAATTTTAAATTCATACCATTTAATCATATGAAAAATACAATGTTTTGTTCTTATAATTTTCACTGATTTTTCTGTTGCTATCCAATAAAATGCACCTAAATGGCCTGCAGTTGGCTTTCCTGGACTAAAAGAGAAGAATCCAGCATCACCAAATGTACCAACCATTTTTTCATCAAGACTAGCACCAAAACTTTGAGCAGCATCATCAATTAAAAGAATTTTATTTTTTTTTGAAAAAATTTCAAATTCTTTTAAATTAGCTGCATTTCCATACATACTAGGGACAAGAACAGAGTCTATTTCACTTTCTTTTATCAATTCTTTAAAAGACTCGAATGAAGGATTTAAGTCTTCAACATCAATATCATAAAAATAAATTTTTATATTTAATCTTTTTAATGGTTCCAATACAGTATTGCATAAATATGTTGGTATTGCTATTGATTTTATAGAAAAATTCCTTATTATATGATATAAAGAGATTCTTCCACTTGCTGCATATAAATAATTTTTATTTGTTTTTTTTATTAAGTCAACTAAAGATAAAGGTGTGTATTTAAATTTAGGTGGAACAAATAATTCAATTTTCATAGTTCATCTCTATGATATCTTTAATGTAAATAAATTTCTCTGAATTATTTTTTCTATAATAGTTCATTATATTACCTTCTAAACAATCTAAAATGTATGTTTTATTTTGAAAATGAACTGCATCAAAATGACATGATGAATATATAGAAATATGAGCGATAGCACTATAAATATACTGTTCTGTCAAATCTTCTTTTCTTTCTATTATTTTTATATATGGATTGTCTATCTCTATCATACCTTTTTCCGATGGGTGAGGTAAATAGATAAGATAAATATCATTTTTTTCTAAAAATTCTATTGCATCAAGTAAAAACCGTTCTATCTCAATTTTACATATTCCCTGCCCTGTAAAGACAATATATTTTTTATCAAAAAGCTGCTTATCTTGTACCGCATCATATTGAAATCTAGGTAAAATCTCAATTTGATGACTAGTATAATATTGTGCTTCAAGTAACTCTTCTTTCCAAAAATCATTATATACCATTACTTTATTTGGTGTTGGAAGTATTGGAGATTTTATTTTATAATTATATCCTCTATGTAATTCACCCAATATTCCATGCTGGAGTTCGATTACTTCAACACCTTTTTCTTTTAAAACCGCAATGATTTCACTATTTGAATAAGATGAAATAACATAGGCTTTTTCAATATATTTAAAATAAAATACTATTTTATATATCCAATATGCTGCAACAAATTTAGCATAAATATAATTTAAGTCATCGTGAGTAATTGTTATATTCTTTTTATTTAAATAATCAATGATATCTTTGTCTTGGGTACTTACAAAACCTTTTAATATTTTTGCAAAAAGATTACGAAAAGAGGAAAATAAAAAACTATGAACTATCACTTTATTTTCTTTATAAAAAGTTTTATTTTCATACATTTTATCTAAAATATCAGCAGAAGTAAAATAGAAAACATTTTTTTCATCCAATAAAGAATGAGGAAAATAAACATCAACTAAATTTCCCTCATGTTCTACTATGCCAGACCCCGCTCCAACAAATAGCGTAGACTTTCCAAAACTACTAAATAAATTTTTTAACGATAAAAAAAAGAAAAAGAAAAACTTTTTATAGTGTAAATCATAATTTTGACTAAACTCTATCTGAAAACTTTTAGAATATATAAAATTTTTTATATTCACCCAAGCAGTTGAACTTTTATACTTAAAAATACTAATAGCATTATAATCTTTTTCCAATGTTTCTAAAATTTTTATATTGTCTGGAATCAAGTATAAATCCTTTTTAATTTTAAATGAACTAAAAAAACTACTATAAAATATAAACACCAGGTTATTGCTGTTGCATATGCTACACCAATAGTTCCATATAATTGAATAAAATAATAATTTAAAATTAAATTAATAGTAGCACCACTTAATGTTATTAAACTTAAAAGAGATGTTTTTTTATAATAAAAAAGATAGTTTGTAAAAAGAAAATAAAGGGATTGAAATGTAAAACCTAAAAGAAGATACAAAAAGTATATTTTTGATTCTTGAAACTTTTCATCTATAAAATATTGATATATTAATGGTGATATTAGATAAACAAATATACTAATTAATAAAAAAAGCATAAAAAGGGTTACCATGATTTTATTAATGGTTTTATAATTAGCCTCTTTCATAAGTTTAAAAAATATAGGTGACCAAGCTTGATTTACAGACATACTTACAAGTAATAAAATTGCAGAAATTTGATATGCAACAGTATAGAGTCCAACTTCACTATTTCCATTAAAATAAGATATAAAATATCTATCAGACATAGCTAAAATAATACCACCAATAGAATGAGGAATTAAAGGAATCCCAAAAGCAAGTATTTCTTTTGTATATTTAAAAGTAAATTTTCTTTTAAAATAATGCATTTCTTTCAATATATATATAGATACTAAAGAAAAAATGAAAAATGTAATATATATACCACTTAACCTACCTATTATTCCATAATTTAAGACTGCTACTAAATAATAAGAAATGGAAAAATCGATAATTGTTTGAGAAATAGAGAAAAGAGCATATTTCTTTGGTTCTTGGGAAGCTTGAAAAATAACAAGAACCACAGAACTCAATACTCGTAAAAAAGTAAACAATGCTAAAAAATCAATCCATTTTTCTTCTAAATGTATCCATTTTGAAAGTATTTCTTCAAAAGAAAAAAGTGTTAAAAAAACTATAAAAAAAGCAATCAGTGATAACATCAATGCATTTACAACATATGCTTTGTATTCGTCTTTATTATCTTTTCGAAAATACTCTACATTAATTGCACCATTAATATTAAGCATGATAAATGGTAAAAGGAATAGAATTGTTGTTTCAATAAGAGATAAATCTCCATACTCTTCAGGGGAGATATAAGCAGTTAAAATTGGTAACATTACAAATGGAACTAAAGATTTAATTGCATTCGTTCCTCCATAAATTACAATACTACTACTTAATTTTTTAAGCATTTAACAATGTCTCTGCAATCTTAAAGTCAATCTCTTCATCTATGTCTATAGAACTTTTTCTATCCATTATATAAGCAAAAATATTCTCTTTTAAAAAAAAACTTTCTTCTTCCAAAAGCTTATTTGTTTTACAAATATATATCGCACCGTTTAGTCTATAGTATGTTTCCAAATCTTGACTTCTTTTATTTAAAACTTCATCTCTTAAAAAACCTTTCATAGAAAAACTTTCATTTAAAGTATTTGACCACAAAGGACTATGATCCATCTCACATACAGATATAATGGCATCTGCATTTTTTTCTTCTAAAAGTTCTATAGCTTCTTCTATATGCTTAAAATTTCTAAGTGGTGATGTTGGCTGTAAGAGTATGATATAATCATATTTATTACTATGTTTTATAGCATGCTTTATAGCATCAAATGAGGTAGAAGTATCACTAGCCAACTCAGCTGGTCTTTTTAAAATATCTATACCATATGTTTGAGATATTTTAAGAATTTCATTATCATCGCTACTAACTATAACCTTATCTATATACTTACTTTTCTGCGCAGATTCTATACTGTAAGCTATCAAAGGTTCACCATCTAAGTCAAGTATATTTTTTCTAGGAAGTCTCTTACTTCCACCACGAGCAGGAATGATTGCTAAAAAAGTTTTATCTTTATACATTTTTCAACCTTTACCCTCTAAAATAGTGACATATTTTTCAATATACAATTCAAACCGATTTCTATCAAAAAGATATAAATAAGTTAATCGATACATTTCTATCGGAAAGATTTTATTGAAACTTATTTTTAAATAAATAGGATTTTCATACTCCCAATGACTGAAGTTATACTGTTTATGCTTCTTATATTGAAGATAATTTTTTATATCATTAAGACTTTCAACAAAAAGCTTATTATCAATACCAAAAACTTTTTTACTATGTCCACCAAATTCATAAAAACTAATATTCCTATTATTTGCTAAATAACTTTGGTTTTCTAATGTGACTATAAAGGTAGAATTTTGTTGTATCATTTTATTTTCTTTTATATTCTTTTCTAGAGCTAACTGGTAAAACCAATCTCGTTCATATTTTAAATAATTATCATATGTTGTAATAATTAAGCCAGTTAGAATTGTTGAAAGAAGTATATTAGCAATCGGGATGTAAAACTTCCTTATACTCAAATATAAAGATACTACTATGAATGAAAATCCTAAGGGGATTAATAGTTGGTGTCTTGACTCCCATCCTGAAAGTTGCGGTAATTTTAAAACTGCTATATACGGAAAAACAGCGACAGTAAACATAAAGACTCCAACCAATAGCAGTAAGATCAAAAAGCTTAATTTTTCTTCTTTAAAAATAAATGTTTTTATAAATTTATATAGAAAAAATATAATCACCAGAGAGATATACCAGTAATCTAAAATATCATTTAAAGAATTATAAATAGGAATAATAAATGAGCTATTAAAACTTTCCTTAAGTAATGTCCATGTGTACATATTAATTTGTAGGTGGTTATAAGATGCATACAGACCATAAGGTTTAAAATATACACTTTTTATATAAAAAGAAATGATTGGCAATAAGAGAAAATCACTATATTTATAAAGTAAATTCTTTACACACTGGTATAAATTATTATTATGTTTATTCCATTCTTTATACATTAGGTAAAAAAGGATAAATATATAAAATACTAAGAAAGAAGGAATCATAAAAGATAAGTAAAATAAGAACAATATTACTATTCGTAAAAAGAGCTTATTTATCCTTGTGTGTGTATTATCCATATATTTTGATAATATAAAAAAGGCTAAAAAGTAAATAAATAAATATAAGGTATATGGAAAGTCTATAAGTGCAATTTTAGCACTCATTAATGGAACTACTAGATAGGTTAACGTTATAAAATAAACTATAGAATTATCCAGTAACTTCAAAGATTTTAAAATTTTAAATATGAATATAGCTGATAAAAAGTACAATGTAAATACCAATAATCTATAAAGTAAAATACCATCTTCAAAATAAAGTAAGGATGTATGTATATAAGTTGCTGTATCTAATCCTCCTGTTGCTTGTGCAAACATTGATTTGATTGTAATAAAACTTTGATCATATAAGACATAGTCATCCCAATAAAGCCCATCATAGTTCAGGAGTAAAAAAATATGACTTAAAAAATAAATTAAAAATAAGCTAATATAATCCTTATATTTCTGAATAAAATGCATTAAATACTTCCTTGATATTTTTTATATTTAAGTCTATCTTATAATACATAGGTAACCTAATTAGTCTATTACTCTCAATGGTAGTATAATTATCGGATGCATGAAAATCACCAAACTGTTTACCTGCTTCACTACTATGTAAGGGAACATAATGAAATACAGAATTAATATTATGCTTTTTTAAATATGCTATAAGCAAAGTTCTCTCTTTTAAGTTCTTCACTTTAATATAAAACATATGTGCATTATGCTCACAATGATTTGGAATAGTTGGTAGGTCTAGATAACCTTTATCTTCAAATACTTTTAGCCCATCATAGTATAATCGCCAACTATTTAATCTATCCTCATTAATCTCATCAGCTTTCTCAATATTCCCCCAAAGATAAGCAGCACTCATATCATTCATCAGATAACTACTCCCTATATCTACCCAAGAGTACTTATCTATCATCCCTCTAAAGAACTGACTTCTATTAGTTCCTTTTTCACGGATAATTTCGGCCCTATTTATAAACCTATCATCATTTATAATGAGAAGTCCACCTTCTCCAGCACTAGTATAGTTCTTAGTTTCATGAAAGCTAAATGTTCCAAAGTGACCTATCGTACCAAGTGCCTTACCTTTATATGTACTCATCATGGCTTGTGCTGCATCTTCTACTACAAATAAGTTATATCTTTTTGCTATATCCATAATTATGTCCATCTCACATGCTACTCCAGCATAATGAACTGGGACTATAACTTTAGTTTTAGATGTAATAGCAGCTTCAATTTTACATTCATCAATATTCATAGTATCAGGTCTAATATCTACAAATACTATCTTTGCACCTCTAAGAACAAAAGCATTGGCAGTAGATACAAAAGTATAACTTGGCATAATAATCTCGTCACCCTCTTGAATATCTAGTAAGATTGCTGTCATTTCGAGTGCATGTGTGCAAGAAGTAGTTAATAATGCTTTTTTACATGGTAATGTTTCTTCAAACCATTGATGGCATTTTTTTGTGAAGTTTCCATCACCAGATATTTTACTACTATTTAAAGATTCTAGAACATACTGCTCTTCATTACCGGTAAGACATGGTTTATTAAATGGTATCATACTTTTCTAGCCATTATAAATAGACTACCTCCAAATAGATTTGGTAAATATTTATTAAACTTATTTTCTATCCTAGAAATAAAAAGTAAAATATTATTTAAAATAGGATTCATTGAAATATCTTTATTAAATTCCTTATGACTTATAGCCGATTTATTATCTTTATTTAAAATAGTTCTTAAATATAACAATGGAGTAATCATTAAAAAGAAATACCTAGCTGTTATAATCTCAAATCCATTTTCTTCTAATTTTTTTACTAGCTCTTTTTTTGTATATCTTTGTTTATGTCCAGCAATCTTATCATCTCTATTCCATAACCACTTATGGGAAGGAACCGTTAACACTATTTCACCTTCTTTTTTTAAACTTATAAATATATTTTTTAATGCTAAGTCATCATCTTCAATATGCTCAAGTACATCAAATAAACAAACAGTATTAAATTCATTTTCAAATGGTATTTCAAGTAGATCAAACTGATAGCATTCTTCAATACCATAATCCTTAGCATATCTCAAACCATTTATATGCATTTCACCAACAGAAATATTGCCATACCCTTTTCGCATTAAATACCTAGAAACATTACCCGTACCAGCACCAATTTCAATTATTTTACTTTCTTTAGAAATATACTTTTTCATATTTTGATATATAAATTCTTTTCTTGCTATAAACCAGAAATGTTTTTCTTCAGCTTTAAAAAGATTATCAAGTCCTTGAGCATTATAGTCTTTATGATCACTGTCAATATCAGCATGAAATACTTTAATTCCATCAATAATCTTATAATCAATATTTATCACTAAGCCACCCCTTTATTTGATATAATTAATCCAATAATTATAAATACTAATCCAATAATCTTCCACCAGTTTACAACTTCACCAAAGAGCACAACAGAAAATATAAATACAAATACAAACCCTAATGTTGTAAAAGGATATGCATAAGAGATGTCAAATTTTGTCATAGCAATCATCCATGTTAATCCCGCTAAAAGAGTAAAGATTAACGATATGATAATATAAGGATTTAAAAGCATACCGATAGCAAAAACAAATTTATCATAAATTGTTTCATAATCATCAAATGAAAAAGCTGACATTTTCCATTTAATAATTAACTGACTAGCTACACCAAATGCAATTGCTAAGAAAAGATAAAAATGATTTATTAAAAATTGCATTAATCAAAACTCTTCATCAATTTTTTTGCATTTGGGCCTTCATTAAATATTAAATCCAATATAGTTACTCCGTGTTCAAAAGGAGTGTGAAGTTGTTTATATTCATCGTATCCACTATAATCCATCCATTCCACTTGTATCCCCTCTTTAGTTGCTAATTCTTCATCAAAATAATCTTTTGCAGCAGGACCACTTAAATAAATATCCGCATGACAGTCTTTACAGATTCCAAGAAGTTTTTCTGTTTGTCCATCTATAAGTTTAAATTCATTTGACCATATTATTTTTGTTGTGATACCTAAAATATTACAAATAGATACTATAAACTTATAGTTTATTTGACTTAGGTACTCCTCATTATGATTTAAATATAGTTTTTCGAAGACGTTTTTATAGTCTTTGAAATAGGGTGCTTTTTTATAGTTTTGAACTATTTGTTGCCAATGCTTTTTGGCCCAGTCTTTATCACTAACTTTCGTTTCATTTATTTTTTGAAAATACTTTCCTTTTACCTCTACAGGAATAGATAACCATTTCAACCCTTGTGGTGTTTGTATCTTATTTCGGTTTCGCCAATCTCTTTTTGTGTATTGCATATCGTCATAAAGTATAAATTCATCAACCATATTAATCATATCGAAGTAGCCTTTCCACGGGATATAATTTGATTGTAATATCGCTATTTTTTTCATTTAATCTTCTTTTAATATGGCTAATCCAAAACCATTTTTACCATAATCATTACCATTATAAAGCATATATTCTCTTCCTTTATGATTAAAAACAAATGGGTAACATATCATTTCACTATCCCATCCACTTTTACTTACATCAATCCCAGAATTTTCTTTTCTATCCCACTTTATACCGTCAGAGCTATGTGCATATCCTATTCTATACTTTGTGCCATTTCCACTACGATAAGAAAACCACATATGATAACCTTTTTCATTTTTTAACACAGTTGGTCTAGAAAAAGCTTGTGCAACTCCAATTTCATAAGGTATTGCTAATCCGTGTCTCTCCCATTTTTCACCATCTTGGGAAGTAGCATACTTTATAACATGTATCATTTCAGTATTTTCACTTGACCAGTCTATAGTCGAACCATACCACATTTTATAGATGCCTTCATTATACATGACCCAAGAGTATGAAAGACTTATCTTATCTTCATCATCACACTCTAAATAAGGTGCATTTGGTGTTAATTCTAACTTTTGTAAATCATCACTAACTTTAAATCTTCCAATATCTCCTCTCCAATGCCCATTATCCCTAATTTGCCATGCCATAAATTGAATATAACTTGTATCTTTTATTTTATATATATTACCAATGCTAATACCGTGGGAGTAAAAGCTATTTGCCTTTCCATAAGAAAAAACAACTTCTTTACAAGTATTCATAACTTCTTGTTTAATTATGTCAATATCTACATATCCTACAGATGACTTATTGGTGGCATTCCTTCCACTAAAAAACACTCTATATGTATCATCTTTTAGGTGTACAGCAAGAGGATTAGAAGCATGTGTTTGTAAGTATTTATCTATTGGTTGAAAATTATAAATTTTACCTAATTTTTTCCATTTCATCTATAGCTCCATTGTAATGTTATCAAAAATGTTAATAAAATTTATATTTTTTACATCTTTATATATATTTATTATGTTTTTAATATGGCTAGGGTTTACAAGTAATAATACATCAACTGTTTTCTCATTTTTGAATATTTTTTTAGATAATTTAGATGTAATTATCTTATCTCCAGATGTATAATCATCAATATATTTTACTATATAGTTATCTACTTCAGTGTAGGATAAAATTGTTTTAGTGATTTCTCCATATCCAAAAGCATATAATTTATTTTTACTTTGTTTTTTAGAAAGTATATGGATATTATCAAAAATTATTTTTACATTATCTATGTTTTGATTATATATATAAGAAAAATCTTTAGGCTTAAAAGTACGCATTTTTTTGCAAACATACATTACAATATTAAAATATGATCCCTTACCAAGTTCATAATTAATAACTCTAAAGCCATTGTTATATAAGAGTTTAACAAAATTTTCATGATTAAAATGATGTATATGATCAGCAAAAACTAAATCATAATTAAATTTATCTTGAATGGGTAATGCTATACACATGGTGCCATCATCATTTAATATCCTATAGTTCTTTTCAAGGAAAGTTTTAGGATCTTCTACATGTTCAATTACACAGTATGAAGTAACAAAATCATATTTTTCAGTATTATTTATTTCTTCATAAAATATATTTCGTACATTTGCTATCTTTGATGCTTTAGTAGAAGCTTTTTTACTTGGCTCAATACCATATTTATTTTTAATATTAAATTTTTCTAATAAAAAACCTTGCCCACATCCAATCTCTAACACACTATTGAATTTTTTTAATATATTTTTAGTAATTAAATCTTTCATCCAGTCATAAATAAATTTACTACGATTTATTTCTTCATTGTTAGTAAATGCTACTGTATCAATATTTCTACTTGGTTGATAGTTATTGAGATAAAAATCATTTAAATCTATTTGTAGTTTTGTTCTAACTGTACCACAACATTGGCACTCTTCTTTATGTAAATCATCCAATCCTTTAGTCCCATCACTAAAATAACATCCATTAAATAAAAATATTTCTTTAAATATAGATGAATTACAAACTTTACATAATGCGATCAATTCTATTTTCCCTCCACTGTATATCATCTAAAGGAATTTGAGATGTATAGCCTAAAAGTTGAGCTAAAAATTTATCATCTGAAAATTTCCCATCTAAAACTTTTGGAAAATCATAGAATTGCTTTAACAATGGAATTTGATACTGATGGTTTACTGCTCTTCGAATTATATTTGAAGAATTATACCCTGCTTTATGAAAAAGCATAGAATCAAAAACTATCACTGATCCTGCTTTTGCAGTTGCTACTGCTTGATGCTTAGCTATATATCTATCTGATGGTAAAATTTCAGTATTGTGAGTGTAAGGTACGACAACTGTAGCTCCAGTCTTTGGTGAAAATTCATCTATACAAAACAATGCATTGATAGATATAGGATTAGATATAGTAAAATTTTGATATGGTAAATCTCGATGCCAAGAGCTTTGATGATGCTCTTCATTTGGTCTATTTATAATAGCATTTTGTAAATTTAATATATAAAAATCTCCTAAAAACCTTTCTACTATTTTTAAAACAATTTTATTTGTTGCTATATTTATAAAATAATCATCATATTTTAAAGGCATTCGGCACATATCTTTTTCATTGAGTTTGTTAAGTCTTTTTATTCCAAACTCAAGTTCTTGTTTTTTGTAAACTTTATCTATCTTCTTTCTATACTTTTCTAATTCTTTATTCGATAATACATCCTCGATAATTGTAAAACCATCAGTTCTTATCTCTTCTACATATAAATCAATATTATTTTTACATTTTACTTGATTTAGTTTTCCATAAAAACTTTCTTTCATAACTATATCCCTCGTAACCTAGTACTAGGAACCCTTGATACTTCTGTTCCTTTTTCCATATAAACTTTATTATCTTCTGTATCACTTAATATTAAAGCACCTGCACCGATTACATTAGATGTTCCTATTTTGATATGATCTCTAAGTGTTGCATTTACACCTATAAAAGTACTTTCACCTATTTCACATCCACCCGAAATTACTACTTGGGAAGTAATAAAACAATTATCTTGGATAATTGAATGATGCCCAATGTGATTACCACTCCATAATGTTACATTATTTCCTACATGTACATATGGTTGAAGAGTATTATCTTCTAATATAAAACAATTTTCTCCTATATCCTTTGTTAGTATAGATGCTCTTGAGCTAATATAAGAAGCTATTGTGTAACCTTTATTCTTACATGCTAAATATTTTTCCGTTCTTAACTTATTGATTTTATTATAACCAATAGCTATAAAAAAGTCATATTCCTCTTTTGTGTAATCTTTCTCAATTAAATCAAATGCTACAATAGGCAAATTAAATAAAGTCTTTTGATCTACAAATTCTTTATCAACAGTAAATGCACATATTTTATAATCACTGTCATTCTGAAAATAATAATAAGCCATTTCTGCTTGTTCACCAATACCAAATATAATTAATTTTTTCACTTAATTCTCCTTTGTATGAATAGTTTTTATTATTGTAAAAGGTCTATTTTTTACTTCTACAAATATATTTGCCAAGTATATTCCTATTATTCCAAGAAATAAAATGATAATACCTCCAAAAAATGATATAGAAACCATTACTGATGTCCAACCATCTATTCCAATGTCATAAAATATTTTACGAAATACAAGATATAAAATATAGCCCACTGAAAATAGTGTAATAATTAAGCCTAAATTAAATGCTAACCACAATGGTTTTGCAGACGAAGAAGTTATTACATGAAAAAGAAGGTTTATTCTATCAAAAGTTGAATATGTTGTAGGACTATGGTTTAATTTTCTTACTACACATTTTTTAGTTTTAAATCCTGTTAATACAGTTAGTATACTAAATACAAGTTCTTTTTCTTGAAAGCTAGTAAGTTTAGACACATAATTTTTATTCATCAGCCTTACTGTTAAGAAATTATCAGGTATTTTTACACCACTAAAAAAATTAAATATTTTATAGAAGGTCTTTCCACTCCATTTCTCAAACCAGCCACCCTTTCTAATGTTTTGTACTCCATAAACAACATCAATATTTTCACTATTCTTTAGTTCACTCCAAAACTGACTTAAAAGTTCAGGTTCTTCTTCTAAATCACTATCAATGAGAAATACAAAATCACCTTCAGCATGAGAAAGGCCAGTCATAATAGCTTTGTGATGACCAAAGTTTCGTGAGAGTTCTATCACTTTTACTTTTTTATCCTCTACATGTAGAGACACTACTTTTTGTAAACTATCATCAGGACTACCATCATCTACAAAAATTATTTCATAATCATCTGTTATTTTTTTTGCTTCTTTTGTAATACGATTATAAAAATCATTTATATATTCAGATGACTTATATAAAGTGGTAACAACTGAAAGTTTCATTGAACTATTCCTATTGAATAACGACAGATAGACACTATTTTATTTAACTTATTCTTCAACTAAAACACCTCACTATATTCACGATTTGCTTTTTCATATTCATCAAGTCTTCCTATATCTAGCCAATACTCTCGTATAGGAAAAGATACAGTTTTATCTTTTTGTTTTATCATTTCATCAAAAAGAGTTGGCATATCATAAAACTCATCTTTAGGTATCATTTTAATAACGGAAGCATCCAACATATATATGCCTGCACTTACAAAAAATTTATGTATTGGTTTCTCCACTATGCTCTTTATTTGCCCAGATTCTATATTTACGACACCATAAGGTACTTGAAAGTCATATTCTCGCACACACATAGTAGCTTTCGCATTATTTTGAAGATGAAACTCTAACATACTCCCAAAATTCACATTTGTTAAGAGATCTCCATTCATTACAAAAAATGGTTCTTGAGTTTTTTGTTCCTCTGTAAGTAAGCTTAATGCTCCAGCAGTCCCCATACGTTTCTCTTCAAGTATATACTCTATATTTACACCAAATTTTCTACCATCTTCAAAAAAATCTTGAATAATATGTGATTTATATCCTATACACATTATAATATTTACAAAACCATAACTTGCAAACTTTTCTACTATAGTTTGTAGTATTGGTTTTCCACCAACGGAAAGCATCGGTTTTGGAGTAGTCTCAGTTAGTGGACGAAGTCTTGTTCCTAAGCCACCAACCATTAAAACTACTCTATTTTTATGCACTTTAGGTTTTAGTAGTTCATCTAAAATCTCAATACCAACTACTTTACCATCCTTATCAAGAACAGGAATCTGATAAATCTTTTTGGAAGTACAGATATTTATAATCTCTTCTTTTGAAGTACTAAGAGTAATTGTTGCCGGAGCTTTAAAATAAATATCTTTAATACTTCCATCTAAACTTATCTCATTCAATATAGCACGTCTTATATCTCCATCTGAAATTGTACCTAAAAGTTTTTCATTTTCATCTATCACCAATGCAATCTTCATTGCTCCTGCATCTATTATTTGAAGAGCTTCTTTTATTGTTGATGTTTCCTGAAGGATTATATTTTTATAGTTTTTCAT